>Ga0208180_1001181_pt1 | contig 17019 bp, 17 predicted proteins | sample MalvireepMed_s16_FD_184241 | JGI IMG/M metagenome (GOLD analysis project Ga0208180, IMG submission 184241) | Marine viral communities from the Global Malaspina Expedition - Malaspina viral metaG DeepMed_s16 (SPAdes) (version 2) | ecosystem: Environmental > Aquatic > Marine > Oceanic | place...
CGTGCCATTCTTACATGGTCGGACTTGAATGGCGTTAACTACGCCATGTATGGGACCAACAAGAAACTTTATGCCTATTCGGAAGGAAGCTACGGCGATATCACGCCAACTCGCGGAACAGGTTCCATTACACAATTTGGAACAACAAATGCATCAACTACAGTCACCGTAACGGATGCAGACCATGGTTGCTTGATTGGTGATCACGTCACTATTTCTAGTGTCAGTGGTGCCGTTGGTGGAATCACGCAAGCAAATCTCCAGAATGAATTTGAAATACAGACAGCAACTGATGATAATACCTATACAATTGTATCACCAGCTGCGGCGACATCAACTACAACTGGTGCAACAGCTACAGCAACATATGAAATTAATTCAGGACCGGCTGTGTCTATTTATGGGTACGGATGGGGTGCTAGTGTATGGGATTCAACGGGCGATTCAGACAAAGGAACATGGAATAATACGCGTGAAGGATTGACGGGCGCCCAAGCGGCAAAATTAAAATCAGAAAAATGGTCATTGGATACTTGGGGTGAGGATGTCTTAATTCAAAAATTTGATGGTGGTATTTATTACTGGGATACATCCTCTGGACTCTCAAGCAATGTGGCGGCAACAACAAGCGTTTCCAATGGACCAACCAAGAGTAGGTTCATGATGGTATCCGGCGATGATAGGCATGTAATTTGCTTTGGAACAGAAACAACCATTGCAACAACAACCACGCAGGACAACATGTTTATACGCTGGTCGGATCAGGAAACAGTTAATACTTGGACACCAACTGCGACTAATACGGCAGGGTCACAAAGACTTACTGCTGGAAACCAAATTAATGCAGCCGTAAGAAGCAGAGGCGCAATACTAATTTTTACCGATACATCACTCTACCAGATGCAGTTCATTGGTCCACCTTTCACTTTTGGATTCAAGCAACTAGGTGACAACTGCGGAGCGGTTGGAATTCATACGGCCATTGATATTAGTGGCATATCCTATTGGATGGGGCATGATTCCTTCTTTATGTTTGATGGTGCGGTGAAAAAGATCCCATGCACAGTGCAGGATTATGTCTTTGATGATATTAATCCAAATGCTGTAGGGGATATTTACTGTGCACCTAACTCGGATTTTAATGAAGTTATATGGTTCTATGCCGCTAGTGGATCACTACAAATAAATCGTCATGTTACATATAATTATGCAGAGAACCTGTGGCATACAGGATCCTTGTCACGAAGCACGTGGGCTGATCGTGGAGTTTATGCTAACCCGTATGCAACGGAATTTGATTCCGATGATTCTACATCAACAATTTCAACCATATACGGAAACAAGGATGGAAGAACTTTTGTCTACGCGCAGGAGAAAGGTGTCAATGCTGCAGGGTCGGCAATGACTGCCTACATTGAATCAGGTGATATTGACATTGCGGATGGCGATCAGTTCATGTCCATTTCCCGTTTTATTCCTGATTTCAAGAATCAAACAGGAACAGTGGATGTAACAGTCAAGTCACGTCCTTATCCAGCAGCATCACAAACAACTAACGGACCGTATGCAATTACGACAAGCACAACAAAACAGGATACACGCATAAGGGGAAGACAATTAGCACTTCGTGTTGGAAGTGACGCTGTTGATGAAGATTGGAGATATGGAACAATGAGGTTTGACGGAAAGCCTGACGGATTAAGAGGAGCATAAAATGGCAAAGATAACAGTACCAATGCTACCACAGGCAAGGGAAGAATACGATCAATCGCAACTGAATCAATTGATTGCGACACTGGAACAAATGATTTTTATATTGAATAACACTTATACTCCTGTCACACTAGGTGACGAGGAAGAACAAAGGTCATGGTTCTTAGGAGTATAAATGGCCAACGCGTTTGTAAACTACAAAGCTGTCTTGACGACAAGCGAGCTGACAACACTCTATACGGTGGGGTCGGAAACAACGGCTATTGTCAAGTCCCTTCGCGTATCGAATACTGATGAGGAGAATGACTGCAAAATCTCCATTTATCTTGTGGATACGAGCAGTGTGAGCTATAATTTGGAGACAAACAGGAAAGTGCAAAAAGGAGAATCGGAAGAATTGTTAAAGTCATCACAGCAGACAGGCGGAACAGCACCGGTGGTCTTCAAGGAATCCGAGGTATTGAAGGTACAGGCGGAGAATGGAGGAGATCTGCACGTGATCCTCAGCGTAATGGAAATAACATAATGTTTGCATTAAGGAGAAAAAATGGCTATAAAAGATGATATTACCGTGATGGCTGGGAAGACAACTTTTCCTGCACAAGACGTGGATACTAAATCCACAGTCAAGCACGCCACTACAGGGGAGGTTTACGCTAGTGAAGAAGAAGCGAAGGCCGACATCAACAACCCTGCAACAGACACAACAGAACAGGACATAAGACGGGACGTCTCGATCAGTGTGAATAAGTTACCTGACATACTCGGCGGAACCGCATAGGAGAAAATAAAATGCCAGATAGAGATAGATTCGGGGGGAGTGAAAGAGACTATTTACCATCAGGCCCAGCCCGAGGAACAAAATACCAAGGTGATATTTTGCCACGTGAATATTGGGGTAGAGGATTTAATAGAGATCCAGACACTACTACGGTGCCTGAAGGATTTAATGATCCGGATAGATTCGGAAGAATGAGGCCAAGTGGAGCAACAAATCCGTACGCTGCACCAATAGATAACAATCCAATGAGAGGAGCTAACATCGGGGGTGGATGGAACATGTATGAAGGAGCGCCAGAACGAAGGAGTCCTTGGCAACCATACCTTCTTGACAATATGGGTTCAGGATCATACCTTTCAAGCAGATTCGGTGGTGGTCTGGATGACGCCGCTGGCATGAATGAAAATGCAAGGGGAATGATTGAAGATGCAGGGTTTGAAGTTGCCGGCATGACTACAGATGATAGAATGGAAAAAAATCTGTGGGGCAAAGCAGTCAATAAATTTCCACCAGGAACTCCAGATATGATAATCCAACAAGAATGGGAAAGACTTAAACAAATGTTTTATGATAAAAAATATGGTGGTGGACAGGGTTTAAACTTACCTAGTAGAGACGATATAGTTGGACTAGGATAATATGGGATTTCTAAGCAAATTATTTAAGAAGGCGAAACCGTTTCTCCCAATAGCACTGGCCATGTTTGGACCAGGGCTTTTGGCAGGGGCTGGGAGTGCTACTGGATTAGGAAGCTTATTCAGCGGAATGAACCCTATGGCTGCCAACATGCTGAAGCAATCTGCTTTGGGATATGGAACAGCTGCATTGTCAGGATCAAAGCGTCCTGAGAAGGCGGCGATGTACGCAGGACTTGCATCAATTCCTTTCTCCTACATGAGCGCGGCGAATGCGGCTAACGCATTTAATCAGGATTATGCCGGAACTAAAGGATGGGAAAAATATTTGGATCCATCAGCAGGAAAAATTGCAGGTGGACCTGCTGGCATGACTTCATGGAAACCTCAGTACGGATTCAGGGAATTCGGTACACCAACTCCTAGAGTCAGTACATGGGACATACTCAAGGGAGATTATACAAAAGGATACCAACTTCCACCAGACATTGTGGAAGCAGGAGCACTTGATAAGGCAGGAACATACATGAATACGCCTGAAGGCAGATTCAGGGTGAAAATAGCTCCGGGTGAGAACGTACCACTGGACGCGGACATATTCTCAAAAACTTCACGAGGTGGTAAAGATTTACTGGGAAGACCACTGCCAGCGGCAGGAACGAAAACAACTGACTGGATACCAACAATGGCTTCACAGGCCGCGGCGATGTACGGCGGAAGAATGACACCGGAAGAGGAATGGGAAGCGGCGCAAAAGAAAAGAAAGAAAGAACTTGCATGGATGTACGGCGTCCCTGAAGAAATGATCGAAGGGGAAATGACCAATCCATGGGCGACTGGTGGAGGTTTCTGGAACAAAGGTGGCATCGCCTCCCTTGAAAATGGGGGAGATGTCAGTGGACCGGGAACTGGAACATCGGATTCAATTAATGCGAATCTATCTGACGGTGAGTTCGTCATGACTGCAAAGGCAGTCGAGAACCTAGGTGGTGGGGATCGCTACGCAGGGGCTAGAAAAATGTACGACATAATGAACGTACTCGATCCTGAATCAGAAACCATGTCGGAGGTAATATAATGGCAGGCGCAGCATTAAGAGGAATGGGAAAAGTCCTCAGAAAGCATTTAAAAAAAGTACCAGTACTTGGTGGGCGTGTAAGAGGAACGCCAACAAAGGCGGGCTTAGTAGCTAGAAGGGCTGCACTCAGAGGAGATAAACCTGTTAAACCTACTTATGTAGAAGGAGTGCGTAAAAGAATTAAAGAAGATCCAGATAGTCCGATTGTAGGAGGTTTAGCAGCAGTAGCAGTTGGTTATGGATTGGGTAAACTAAAAGGTAAAAAAGAAGCCAAGGCAAAAGAAACAAAAGAAAAACTAAAAGAAGCTACTGAAAAGCACAAGAAAAAAACAAAGGAACAAAAGGAAAAACAAAAAAAATAATGGATTGGAGGTTCTTTGAACCTAACGACTTCGAATGGGTGATGGATATATCCAAGGAACACCATGCGGAGTCAGACTGGAGCGAGGTTGAATATGATGAGGAAAAGGTTGAGTGGTACGTAGACTCTATAACCAATGATCCAAACTATTTTGGGATCATTGCACTGAAGGATGAAGAGAGGATTGGGTTCATGGTTGGAAGACTGTTGGAATACAACTTCAGCCGTGAAAAATTCGCGAGGGAGCTTGAACTGTATGTCGAACCCACGCAGCGAAACGGAATGTCAGGAATATTTATGATGAGAAAATTTATGGACTGGGCGAAGATGAACGGAGCATATGAAGTGTACTTTGAGCCACGACTTTCGGATAATGAGACAAACAAATTTAAGGCGATGGCAAAACGTCTAGGTATGGAACATTTTGCGAACGCTTATAGGAGAAAATTATGAGTTTTGGCGGTGGAGAAAGCCCAAGTGGCACACAATTTCAGACACAGTTTACAAGAGACGCACCGCAGATAGAAGCGGCAAAGATGGGATTGATGGGTACTGCGCAGCAGTATGCCCGCTTCGGACAGAACCCATGGGAACTTTCCACTCCTGGAGCTAAAATTGGAGACCCTGAATTTGGAAAATATACATATCAAGGACCTGCTGGAGGTGCTTATGCACCAGGAACAAAATGGGAAGATTTAACTAGGGGACAAAGGGCAGCAGAAGGACAAGTTCAAGTTCCACAGCAGCAAGTTGCAGCATTTAATCCACAACAAACACAGGCATTCGGACTAGCTACCTCAGGTATTGGAACATACGAACCATATTTGCAGGATGCAAAAGGTTTTGCACAACAGGCGACGCAGGCGTATGACCCAACTACGGGTTATCAGGACTACATGAATCCATATCAACAGCACGTCACTGCTGGAATAGAAAGCCAGTTTGACAAAATGCAGAACCAAGCTGCCGCACAGGCAGGACAGGTTGGATCGTTTGGCGGAGCGAGGCAAGGCGTTCAAGCTGCGGAGCTTGGAAGACAACGAGCAGAGGCAGTGGGAATGTCACAGGCACAGAATTATCAACAAGCGCAGCAACAAGCGCAACAGCAATTTGCAGGACAAATGGGGAGATATGGTCAGGCAGCAACTCAAATGGCTGGACTAGGGGGGCAAAAGCAGCAACAGCAACAAGGGGACATTGCATCACTGATGGCGTCAGGATCCGTGCAGCAACAAGCACAACAACAGTTCTTGGATGCACAGTACCGACAGAAGTTGCAACAAATGTATGAGCCATACCAGCGATTGGGATTTGTTTCCGACATCTATCAGGGTATGCCTTCAAGTGCTATGGCGACAGCGATGGGAACATCGCCTGGAACTAGCCCACTTGCACAGGCCGTTGGAACCGGGATAACAGGACTTGCTGCATATCAGGGCTATCAGAACTTGCAAGGAGGTTAAAAATGGGTAACCCATTTCTCAGACCGCTTTTCAAACCAATATTGAATAAAGCTGCAAGGTCAGCCTATAGGATGACTGGGACGGCACAGGAATTTGCCACGCGTGCAGCAGAAAAGGCACGACCTTATGCAAAGAACTATATGGACGCCGCCGCAGGCAATCAGGGAAGATTTAAGCAGTCAATTGCTCTTGGAGCACCACCTTTAGCATATGGTGTATATCCGGAGAGAGTAAAGACACTACCTGTAGATGAAATAGTAGAAGAAAAACCAACAGAAAAAAAGACTCCTGACGATGATTTAATAACATTTCCTGAGACGGAAAAGAAAGAGATAGTTGATAGTGATACGGAATCACACGAGGAAGTTAACGCTACAGGTGATTCAGTAGAGGATCAAGAGACAACCAATACTGCCCTGTTGGAGCAGTCAAACATGTATGCAGGGCTCATTGACAATGATAGCCTTAGAAGAATTGAAGGGTACAAGGATGTTATAAGGCAGATCATGGGAGACGGCGATGAAGGACAGAAGATGCAGTCACTTGCAATGCTATTGCAGGTTGGATCAGCACTCATGTCAGGAAAAACAGACCAACCAGGTTTGTCAGGATTCTTTGACGTTGTAGGACAGGCGGGGATGCAGATGGCACCGACACTATTCCAGATGGGCGTGGAAAAAGGAAAGGCGGATAGAGAAATAGGAGCTGCCGCCCTTAACATGTACATGTCCGAACTGGATAAGATGAATGATCGAAGTGGACCGTTCACCGTTGTCTATGAGAATATATATAAACAGAATGATAAGGGAGAAATGATATTTGATCGCAATGGCGACCCCATTCTTCAGGACAGGCAGCGACTGCAGACTTTCTACCGCAAAAGCCCGGAGATTCAAAACCTCATGGACATCAACAGCCAGCTTGGATATGACCGATTCACCTTCATTGACACAACGGCGTCGAAGGAAGGAATAAAAGTTAGTGCTCCAGGTGGTGGACAGGCGACGTTCAAGACACCAGCTCAAATGGATCAGCAATTAAAGTACGCCAAGTACTTGAAACGTACATTGGATACGATGGCGGACTTCATCATGCCGACCATCATTGAAAACAGGGATACTGTCCTTGGAGCGATTGGTGAGGCAGGAAGGTTCTTCGGACCGAAGGTTGCGTTGTTCAATCAAATAATGGACGCCGCTGTAACATCAGGAAGCGGTGGTGACATGAAAGATTTCGAGAGGGAAGTGGGTGCTTATGCAAAAGAAAACACAGTGCCGGAAAGAACTGAACATTATATAGACACTCCAAACGGAAAAGTAGGAGTGTGGCTGGATCATGCAAACAAATACGGAGAGAATGAAGGCGCTAGGTATTCTGATGATGGTAAAACAATGCTTGACCCAGGAAAAGCTGCGGAATACGTGACGTGGGACAGCATGAAGATGATCCTTGAGAACCCTGACCGTTCAGCACTCATGACATTCGAGACTACACTTGGACTGGCGTTAGCTAGAGACAGGCAGCCTACTGGACGTATGTTGGCGGACGTTCTTAGAAGATCATTCGCTGAAACAAAAATGACTGGATTCGGTGATTCAGTATACACCTCACCGGAGCAGGTTATCGAGGGATTTACATTCATATACAACCAGCTCTACAACAACATGCTTAGCGCTCTAGAGGGGGCGGAATACACCAGTGACTATGACTTCGCGCAACAAAGCGGATGGACGCACGCACCTGATGCATTCAAGATTAGTGGTATTGACAAGTTCAAAGGGGCGTACTACCAGCTTCGATACAACGATAAGGAAAACTATTACAGGCATGATGTAGCAGGGGCTGAATTATATGGTGCTTATGCTTCATCAATAGAGGGTGGATTAACGCAGGACCATCAGGAAAATAAAGAAAGCACACAGAGCATAACAGATAACATTCTGGAGCAGTTGGAGCAGTAATGGCGCAGTCATCAATACAAAAATTTCAATCAACAGTTAAGCCTTTCCTTGACCACAAGAATGCGTACAAGGAATACAAGGGTGAGACCACAGAAGGTGGAGTTCCACAGACGGAAGCGAAAGAAAAGATAATGAAAGGGAGGGAATTCCAGAAGAAGATTACTGACGTACCAATGGCAGCTTTAGGTTCCGTATGGAATATTCCTTTCGGAAAGACTGGATGGAGATACGGAAAGGACAACTGGATTCTTCAAAGCAAGGCGGATGTGGCGCAGAGAAAAGCGGAGCTGCAAGAGTCTAAATTATACCGTGAGAAAAGAGACCGTGTTCGTGATCTATCACTCAACATAGCGGAGACTGCAAAGAGAAGGTATGAGGAAACTGGAGATGAATCTAAGCTTGATCTGGCCGTACAAGGTATAAATGAAATCATGGCCAACGAGGGATTGAATCCCAAGACTGACTTTACCGTTGTATCCCCTGAAGTAATGGACATGCGTGATAACATAGGGCTGTTCACCAATAATCCTAATCCATATCCTGCTATTGAAATGACGGGGTACATAGGTGGTGGAATATACGGATCAGTCAAGGGTGAAAAGCTTGTAGTAGATAAATTTTTAAAAGGCGCAAGAAAAGGATTTAAAACTTCAAAAGGTAACTGGCTTGCAAGGTCGGTTGGGGCCGTTGCAGGCGGAGCAATGGCAGTTGGCATAGCGGACTATGGCTATGAGGGCATGCTCGATATAATGAGCAAGGCAGGAAAGGCGAAAGGATACATGCGTGATCCAAACAAGCAGGCGAGTTTAGTGGATGCAACGTTGGCTACGATTACACCAGAAGCATGGACATTTGGTCCTCAAGGAATCAACAGGCCAACACAAAAGAAAAGATTAGGCAATGCACTCAACGCTGCCTACTGGGATGCAGGACTAACATCCGGATTTTTTGCACTAAGGCCAGCATACTACGGAATAAGACAATTAGTTGGTCACACTCCATTTAGAATGTTCAGGCAAAAACCCAGCAAGGCGCCAGGAATTACCAGTGGAAAGGAACTATTGGAAGGGGAACAAAGGATTCTCGAGCGATGGATGCCATCGCAGAATGAACTGGATTTGATCCCAACAGGAGGATTGAAGGTACCAAAGGAACAGCTTTCATTCAACCTACCACTGGGACTTGGAAACTTCCTGTGGCGTGCTAGTAATTCAAAGGCACTCAATTGGCTTGGCCCACCAGGACCAATTAAGAAAGGGTCTAATGAATGGTGGCCGGATCCAACTGAAATACCAGGAACAATGATTGGAAGGCAAATGGTTGGTGGAACTTTGGGTGGAAAGATAACTTCAATGCTATCACCAGCACCTATATTTGGAATAAGCATAAAGAACAACATGGCAAAGCAGAGTGACTTCTATATTGATGGCGTCATGAGAAAAATGATTGGTGCATTTGCACCATATGCGCACCTTGATGAAGCACCAATGTTAGATGATTGGGCATTCCTTGCATCCCAGAACCTGAAAGGATTCATGGCGCAGGCGAAGACACTGGAGAAAGGATTTACTGACGCGGCGGAAGGAATGGGAAAAGGATTCTCCAATGAGAACCTAGTCAATGTTGCAAAGCAAACACTGAGGGAATACAGGGAAAAGCTTCAGCTTGACCCTCAAGGACAAATAATTCCATCGGAAGTAAGAAACAATCTGATCACCTTCCTGGAAAAACAAGTAATAAAACCCGTTGGAGAAGGAAGGGCGCACGCGATGCTTGATGTGCACCAAATGAAGGGACTCCGCGAACAGATGAATGAATTATTATTACCTCTTAAGAACAAGGTACTGGCGAAGACCACCTATGCGGATGATGTCTCGCGTCTGATGAAGGCGTGGGAGAATGACGTGGCGTCCCTTGAAAAAATGGGATACCCGGATGTTGCCAAGGCATTGGATGAATATGACAAGTTTGTGGCCTCAGGGTTAATGCTTTGGGGAACGGATGTTGGCAAGGTAGCAGCGAGAGCGAACATCGTTCAAAAAGGATTTGATATTGTCAAAGAAGGTAGCACAACACGTGCTGGCCAAACTTTATTTGATACTCTCATTTCAGCTTCAAAGAAAAATCCTTTGGATGGAAAAGTGGAATTGGCTGCGATCAAAAGAATTGTAGGTGACCGTGGATATCATAACGGATTGGGAATATACATAAATGATTTGTTTAATTCATCTATTGTTGAAAAGGAAGGATTGCAATTTTTTGATGCGGCAGGATTCAGGGCCGGACTTGGCCTTGGAAAGGATGGAAAAAATTTAAAAACATTGTTCAGCCACGCACTTGACGAGTCACCGGAGATAACAAAGCTTAGGGTTTTTGAGCCTGGAGTTGGATGGACCCATTTTGATGACGCAGTATATGAAACAGGAGTTGGCAAGGGATTGAAGGAAATTTACGGGGAGAAATTGCCGGAAGGATTCATAAGGGGAGAAAGAACAAAGCTGCCAACCCAGAAGGAATTCGATGACCTATCAATGGTTCTCGCGAAGCTTTTCGAGAACGGCGTTCCTAGCGGAGCGAAGTTCATGATGCGTCGTGCAGTTATGGGTTCCACTAGATCTGCAATGAGATCATTGCTTCCTTCAACGGCAATGGGACCAATGGGTACAGGAGTTGCTGAAGTTGGCTCTGTTGTAGGAATTGGACCAATAATGGCTGGACTAGGGGCATTCCTTATTAACTATGGCGGAAAGGTTTTAACCAATCCAGTATCAATTAGAGTTTTAAAAAATATGACTGATGCAAACCTGTCGGAGACAGTTAGACTTGCAAACTTTGCCAGACTGGTTCGCATGTATCCAGAGGAATGGATCGCATTCGACCGTGACTTAGCGGAACTTGAACAAGATCAAAAAATGTTTGACCAATCAGGACAAAGATTCCAGCAAGCAAAAACACTCAATGAAAAAGCCAAGGATGCCTTATTGACAACTGGCGCTAAAGTAGGAGAAGCTATAATGAATCCACTTGATACGATTGAAAAGGGACTTGGTCAGATTAAAAAAGGATCTGATTATGATCCATTCCCATCTTATTTAAGTCCTAAGACTAAGGTACCGGAAGGAGCAGTTGACTATGCACCTGAGGCATTAGGGTCGTATGACACATCGCGTGTTGGCTCTTCAATAACAAGAAATCCGACAATGAATCCGGCGGCAGCTGGAGCACTATACACAGGAAACACTGATGCGGCGTTGGCTGCACAGTATGGCGGCGGAACACAGTACGCTGCTGGAGGTGGGCTAATGGAAATGAACCCTGTCATGAACAATCAGGGCAAGTACACGGACATACAGACTGGAATCAATGACAATCCGTTTCAGAATGCACAGAACAAAGGGATACTGGGAGTATTGTAATGGTTGGAATAATGGATGCGTGGTCAGATGAATTTCACAAAATGGGAACATTTGCTGATGATTATTACAAGAATGTAATTACTCCATACAAGGAAGGGGTAAGAGGAAAACCCGGATTTTGGCAGTCAATGAAGAACTGGCAACCATGGAGATCATTCATGCCTCAGTCAATGGGTGGTACATTCTTCACTAAACCAACTTCTATGGCTTCAACAGCTTTAAGAGGAGCAAGTAGAATTCCGTTAGCTGCATTTGCATCTGACGCTTTGGCAGGAACAAGTCTTCTAAGCGGGGGAAACAGAGAAGTAAGAGCCGGAAGGGATTTTGAACGTTCAGAACCCTCCTCTGCTGTCAATGAATACGCGGCAGGAAGAGGAGCACAACCGACTTTTTCAAGACCAAGCGCCAACAGAGATTTTACACAAACAGATTATGGAAAGTCTTACCAGAGAGGTGGATCAGTCAATCCGTTTGAAGAAACGGCGCAAGCCGCTAGGGACTGGAGTCCTAGGGAGCAAAGATTTAATGATGGGCCACCTAGTCAAATGAATCCACCTTCGAGTGATAGATTAGTCAATGACTATTTTACACCGAGTATTGATGGAGGAATTTCTAATGTTTCTAATGTAAATGACAGATCTCTTTTTCAAGCTCAAGTAGATGATAACCCCTTAACTCATTTTAACCCCTTTAGACAATTTATACGACAAGCATCTCTTAACCGACTAGCAAGTAAGCATGGATATCAGGGAGATGTAGATGCAGCCGAAGAGGCAATAGAGAGAGCGAATTATGGACAAACAAATAATCCATTAATTCCTGATGTGGACTGGGGTAATAGGAATATTGAATGGAATTTCCCATATGGAAAAGGAGCTTTTGATATAAGGTTTGGTCCTGATAGTGCCTATTTTGGATGGGGGACATCATGACAATCAAAGAATTTATATGGATAGCAGGAATATTAATCGCGCTGGGTAGCACGTGGGGAATGACATCACAGCGCATCAGTGCAATGGAGAAGGACATTGATCGAGTAGAGGATGCCTTGATTCTATTTACCAAGATGGAATCGCGCATTGCAGTAATAGAGACAGAAGTCAAGAACATAAATAAAAAACTTGACACTATACATAAATAGGGGGCCGTTTGGGGGGAGATGTACGGAATATTATCACTAATCGGCAAAAAGTATGGGAAGGATGCGATGCGTCGTGTCCTTGCCATCGCTAAACAGTATCCTGAGGACAGGCACGTTAAAACTCTAAAGAACGAAACCATGTATGAAGCATGGTATCCCCGTGGAGTTGCATTAGAATCTAGAATGGGTGCGGCGGAAGGGCTTCTGCGAAATGCATCAAAGTATATAACACCGGAGAACAAGGCGACGCCTTACAGCGGAATCATGCAGACGATGAAGGCAAAACTTAACAGCAAAAGAACAACACAAGACCTAATCAACTGGTACCGTGCGAACCCCGACGAGTATGCCAAAATGAACGAGGCAGGAAGAACCTACTGGGGTGAGTTCGGAGGCGAGGAATACGTGGATCATCTTGCATCCAATGCCATCTCACAGATGGCGAAAAGGAACATGCAAATGCGTGGGCTGACGGACTATGAGAAATACATGGTTACGCTCGCGAGGCAGCGAAGACAAGAGGCAAGTAAAGGTGCTGAAATTATACCATTTCCTGGGGGAAGAAGATAATGCCAAGTAGATATAATGATCTTATGCCAGCACTGGGCTATACAGAATATCCATACACTGATAGGGGCATAACCTATTACGACAATCCATTACAAACAGAATATCACAGACAAACTCTTTCCGACTTTCAAAGAAATAAGATGTTGGATGATTCTATAGATTATTTAATGCAGAATCCTGTGCAGCAGAACTATGTAAAATATCAGGACTGGAAGGATCCTGGTATGGACTATGGGCAAAAGATATATGATAGTGAAACAGGGAGATACAGAAATAACCCCCAAGCAATGGCTAACATACATAGAATGCATGGTGAGGGGGACGATCTTTGGCTAGAAGATTGGAACAAGCTTTATGGTGCGGAAAGAAGAGCACCGGCCATGACTCCTTTGATGGCCTCAGCTGCTGGGTATGATGAAGGAGAATACAAAGGACTAGCAGTTCCTTCCGTTGCTTACGGAAATTGGCAACCTAACTGGGATTACATTAATTCTCTTGAGAATTTCAAAGAGTATGGTGGTGACATTAATATGATGAGCACTGCGGATGCATACGAGGACATTGATAAGTGGGTAAAGGATCCTAAAACAGGAGACTATATGCAGAACCCCGAAGCAAATGTAGGAGGTGTAGGTGTAGGAGAAGACCCTACAGGAACAGGAGGATTTTATTCTCCTTATCATAAGAGCATAACCCTCAATCCTGCAAACGTAGTTAAAAAATATCCAACGGCTCCGATGGGACCGGATTCAGAGTGGGAATTTTTTGGGCCTGATGAAGTGAATGTAGACACCCCGTACTTTGATCCATTAAGAATTTGGAATCTAGGGAGAGTTCTTCCCCATGAAACAGGACACATGCAAGAAGATGCGGACAAGATTTGGGGTTGGGATGAACCTAATCCAGGAGCGTACCTGGAAGGAACCTACTGGGGGAACTATGCGGATCATCCACGCCACCCTCGAATGCACATGATGGATCGTTCACAATGGGACTGGAGAGATACTAATGATAAGTCACTAAGCAAGACACAGTTTGCAAATCTTCAGGCCGCTCAAAAACGAGGATTGGAGAGTAGTTTAAACAGGGGATATTTTCATGAAGAGGATTTTGATAGAAGCATGGCAGGATTCGGAGGTTCAGGAAGATCACGCATAGAGGACAGAGGACGTCCGATGTATCAATCTGAGGCCTCAAGAGCAGTTGGACTTCTTGATCGAACACAAGGACCAGGACGACACCATTTTAACACTGGCGGATTAGCTTCACTTATGGTATAATAAGTGCGTGAAATTTATAAAGAAGTATGACTACGCCTCACTCAAGAGGCAAGACGGAGAATATAGAATATATCTTACACCGGATGGGGAAAGCTTACCGTCCGTAACCTCAGTTCTTTCCAAGACAAAGGACAAGACTGGTCTCTACGCATGGCGTAAGCGCGTGGGGGAGAAAAAAGCTGAAAAAATTATGGAGGACGCTGCCAGAATTGGAACCGCACTCCACGTATACATAGAACATTTTGTGAACGGAAAAGACTACAAGGACCTCACTGATATTGGGGTGGAGGCTGAATTGATGGCCAAAAAGATAATAGAGGAGGGGCTGAAGGATGTTGACGAAGTATGGGGTTCTGAAGTTCATCTGTATTATCCTGGCAAGTATGCTGGGACTACTGACCTGGTTGGAATATATAAGGGAAGGCCTGCCATTATCGACTTCAAGCAGACTAACAAGCCCAAGAAGAGAGAGTGGGTACAGGACTATCTCATGCAGCTCGCCGCCTATGCCCAGGCGCACAACCACCTCTTTGGAACGGAAATCGACCAAGGAGTAATATTAATGTGCTCCAGGGGGCTGATATTTCAGAGATTTGAGCTTGACGGGGAAAATTTCACAAGGGCTTCAGATTCCTTCATGAAAAGACTTGAAAAATATTCAGAAAGTGTTATATAGTATCTAGGATGCCGTAATGGGTCCTGCTAAATCTTGCTTAACAGGAGGTAATTATGAACGAGCTAGATATTATTCGAAACCATTTTCTTGGTTTCCACAACGACTTTTTTGAAGGTTTCAGAAGAGTTTCAACTTATCCACCATACAATATAAAAGAACAAAAAGATGACCAAGGTGTCATTGAATTTGCTGTTGCTGGGTTCGCTGAGAAGGATTTGAAAGTTGAAGTAAAAGAAAATGCCTTAAGCGTCTACGGATGCAAAGGGGATGCAAGTGACGCAGATGATTTTTGGCACAAAGGAATTTCTGATAGAAATTTCACCAAAAAATTTCAACTGCATAAACACATTGTAGTTGATAATGCTGAATTGAAAGATGGGTTACTGAAGATTTCTTACCACAGGGATATCCCTGAGGCTGAAAAACCTAAAGTAATAGAAATTAAATCCAAGAAATAAGTTCTTCACCGCTAATTTCTTTAGCGATATTAACTTTACTTCTAAGGGACTGTATGATCTTTTGGTCTACAGTCCCTTTTGCCATTAAATCAATATATAGTACCTTGTTCTTCTGCCCTATACGATGGGCACGATCCTCTGACTGTATTCTTTTCTCCAGATCATAATTGTTTGAATAGTAAATCACTGTACTGGCGGCTGTTAGTGTGATCCCATATCCACCCGTTTGGGTGTTTCCTATGAAGAAACGAACTGATGAATTAGGGTCTTGAAAATTATTAATGCATTCCTGTCTTTTATCGGACGGTGTTTTGCCATAATAAGTACATTTTGAATTTTCTCCAAATTCAAAAGCTATATTAGCTTCAATTTTTTCAATGTCATGTATGTAGTTGGCCCAAATGATTACCTTTCCAGTTGTCTCGCCTAAAATCTGCATTAGTTCATCTATTCTATTGCTTTTAAGATCTATGGTATGTCCAGCATCAGTTTTCATATGGCCACATGTTATTTGATGTAGCCTTATAAGTTGTGTAAGGACATTAACAGCTGTTGTTGACTGTCCTTTGAGGATTGCCATCGCATTGGCTTTCATGCCAATATATGCTTCTTTTTGCTCATCGCTTAATTCTATCTCACGCTTGGTATATACCTTATCTGGTAGGTCAAGGCAGTCTTTCTTCAATATGCGGTATGAATGGGGTGAAACAAGTTGTCCTAGTTGCTTCAGGTTCTGAAACTTGACGATACGCTGATATGTATGAGTTCCACCAGCTGCATTTGACGTGACCATGATTGCATAGCGTGTCCTGAATGCATAGTAGCTTGATTGCCCTAGTATTTCTGGATCAAGAAAATCCATCTGTGACCATAGATCCATGGGCGACCGGGTAACTGGGGATCCAGTTAATATTCTTCTATATTTGGTATCTTTTCCTAATTTCAATATGGACTTGGTTCTTTTTGCCTGTGGATTTTTTATTGTAGTACTTTCATCCACTACCATCATTGATCTTCCAATTAAAAATAATCTTGCAAAATCAGTCCCTTTCTTAGTGGAAAATGCCTCCACATTCATGACCATAATTTTTAATCTATAGTCCTCACTATTAATTATATCTTTTAACTGTGCTTTATATTTCTGGCTAGTGGATTGTTTCCAGGCGAGCACTTTCTTTTCTATATAATCTGGAACGTGAATTGGAATTTCTTGTTCCACCCATGTCATATAAGCTCCTTTGGGGGCAATTACAAGAACACGATCAATCTTTCCTTTGTTGTACAGTATACAAGCGTTGTCCAATGCTATCTTGGTTTTGCCAGTTCCCATTTCTGCGAATATAGCAAATGCCTCTTTATTCCAGCATTTTTTTAACGCATCTTTTTGATGCTCATATGGCTCTGTTTTAAATTTGTACATTCTTATTTCTAATGTTGACTCACATTATAACATATGCTATAATACAAATCAAGAAATAAATTAGAA
>Ga0208180_1001187_pt1 | contig 16952 bp, 27 predicted proteins | sample MalvireepMed_s16_FD_184241 | JGI IMG/M metagenome (GOLD analysis project Ga0208180, IMG submission 184241) | Marine viral communities from the Global Malaspina Expedition - Malaspina viral metaG DeepMed_s16 (SPAdes) (version 2) | ecosystem: Environmental > Aquatic > Marine > Oceanic | place...
GAAATTATCAACCCGTACTTTGGGGGCTCACTATGTCATTTGGCATGATGAATTCTCCATAGAACAGGGGTGGGATGATGTTAGTTTTCGGTTAACCGATAAGGTGATTCATAGAGGATACACTCCGGGCAAGCCGCCCAATGAAACGAAAAGTGTGGTAATAGACGTATATGCTGATGGTGATCCAATTGAGTGGGAATACAGGTTTTACAATAAGAAAGGAAGTCAAGTTTCTAACGAATCAAGAGAAAAGAAACAATTCTCCTCCGTGGCGGAAGCGATTGAAGAAGCCAAGAAATATTTACCAGGAATTGAGGCGGTACTAAATGAAACTTAATAAAAAATATTTAAAAAATATTATTCTCGAGGTTCTCGGAGAATCCGAATTTTATGATAAATACAAGGATATCGACACCGATTATGCCACACAGGCCATGGAACTTGGACAAAGCATGGACGACGAAGGAGCAAGAGACAGAGTAGAGCAAGTTGAAAAATATGTCCGGTTGAAAGTTGACAAAGAAATCAAAAAAGAACTTATTAGTCAAACAGAGTGGGCAGCAAGAGAATTAATAAAAGAAGCCGCGGGAGCATGGGGAATTAAAGGAGATGAAATCAACTCTTCTTTCTATGAAGATGAAATGGAATTTTTTACAAAAAGATATACTAACAGATTGGCCAAAGCCTTGGAAATCGCCGAACAATTCGATGGAACCCAAGAAAGTGTTAACACATGGACCCAAGAAATGATGAGAGTAGAAAGAGTCCTCTACAAATCAAGAGACGTTGCTATGGAATATTTAGGAAGCATTATCCCTTATGTGTTGCATATTGGTGATGCCTTCTGGCAGAGTTATCAAGATATCGACCCAGATTTTGGTGGTCATTACAAAAAATCCGTTGAACTTCAAACTGCCGTTAAGGAAGCCGAAGATTTTTATCGTCCCGGGATAATGAAAATGGTTCTCAAGGCACAAAGCGCTGGTCTGGGGATGAATTTAGGTCAAATGTTCGGGCTGGAAGACTCCTTTGATAGTGAGGGTAACAAATTAAATGAAGGGGAAGAAGAATCACAAATACCCGATTTTGTTAAAGATCTACTTTCAGAAGAAGACTTTATCACACAAGGAGTTGAACTTTTGGCCACATCTATGGAAATATATACTATAGATACCAAAGAAATTGATTGGGAAAATGAGCGGGAGTGGGTATTCACGTTGTCCTCTAAGCAAGAAGCATTGAAATTATACAGGATGTTGAAAGATTTCTATGAAACAGAATATAAACGAGAAATTTATGTTTCTATCGGTTGGTTGGAAGGCCCTACACAGATCTCTATAAGATTACCAAATTTATAAAAATCTTCCAAATCCATCGATAGCCCCCTAGTTACTTATGTGGGGGGATTATGAATGTTTTTATTAGGAGTATTATTAGGTTGCAGCGACATAACCTTAACCAAAGTCGTTAATACACAGCCTGAAATTGTGGTTTTGCCTGAGATTATTGATTTTGGCCACATAACCTCGGGATATGAGACGGGAGTTGAACAACTTACGATTGTAAATGCGGGGGATGAAGTTTTGTTGCTTGATCCCCTTTCGCTTATTGCGGGTACCGATAGATTTTCCATTGATCATGATGTTACTGAAGATTGGGAACTTCAATCTGGAGAAGGAATTCAGATTGATATTTATTATGAGCCTGAAACATACGAGGGTAATGGTGGGCTCATAAATGTCGTTTCTAACGATGATGAGACCCCCGTGATTGAAGTCTTAATCCTCGGTAGGGGTGATGCCCCTGTAATGACTGTAACGCCCTCAGAGTTCGATTACGGGACGATTTCAATGGGGTGTGACAATGAAGAGCGAATCACAATTAGAAATGATGGCAATTTGCCTCTGACTGTTGATAGCGTAACTCAAATGGTGACTCAACCTGTGGACATTCTTATGGAATTTGGAAGTATGCCAGCGCCACCCTGGGTGCTAGAGCCAAATCAAGAGGTTGATTTTCTTGTCTCCTACCTCCCCGATAACATCGGACTTGACGATAGTATAATTACTGTAATAGGAAACGATCCTCATACTCCGGAGGTTCAAGTTATTCAATTCGGAGAAGGGGTCTTCGAACAGTGGATTATTCAAACTCATGTACAAGAAGAAATTCCCATATTAGATATTATTTTTGTAATAGATAATTCTGGGTCTATGTCTATCTTTCAGCAAGAACTGGCTTCTCAAATGACTAGTTTTATGAATGTGTTTCTAGCAACTGGTGCAGATTTTCACATGGGCTTCATTACAACAGATAGAGGCTACCTCCAATGTTCTGGTGTGGTTTGTTGGATTGATAATTTATTTGCTACTCCGGTTGATTGGGCACAGGGAATCATCTCACAAATTAGTGTTGGAGGTTCAGCTTATGAAAAAGGTATTGAAATGGCGCACAGAGCCTTAATGAATACCGACTACGACACAGGTGCTGCTCCCGGGACTTCCTTCTGGAGAAACGATGCAACATTAGTTGTTATTTATGTTTCTGATGAACCCGATTTTAGTCTTGGGACTTGGACATCATATACTAGTTTCTTTGATACTTTAAAGCCTGATATTGATAGGATGAGACATTTTGGTGTTATTGGTGATCACCCTAGTGGATGTATATATAATAATGGTTTTTATCAAAGAAGCGTGAGTTTTGGGTCTGGTTATTACGATATGACCCAGCGCTACAATGGTGAGTGGTATTCTATCTGTGCAACCGATTGGGGCAGTCAAATGCAAGATTTGGCCGACACGGTAAGTACACGACGTACTTTTACTTTAGATGAACCCGATCCAATTGTAGACACTATCATTGTTTCTGTAAATGGCCAAGCAGCGATGGGGTGGGAATATGATCCCATAACCAATGCGGTTATTTTTGCCGATGATTCAATTCCAGAACCCAACCAAACCATTACCATCGAGTATGGTATTTGGGGATGTTAAAGCAAGTTTTAGCAGTTATTCTCTCTGGATTGTTTGGTTTTGTTTTAGGGTTTTCTTTTAGAATTGCGTGGCAAGAAAGCCGATTTATTGTGGCTCTATGGGAGGATGAACCTATCGTCGTGGTATGTCCCGATAGTCAACTGACTCCCTTTAGGGTAAACCAAGCCATTGAATGGTGGGGAATTCGAGAATTTAAAATCTCTCATTATCATTATGATAATGATAATACAATTTGTAGCCAAGGAACATTTGTTGAGGGAATTATTTTTATTAGAGGCACCGGAGAAATTGAAAAGGAATTTTATGCAACTACTGCTCGATTCACTCTTAAAGATAAAATGTTATCGGCCTCCATTCTTCTTCCTAATCGAAACAAACATATGCCTAGACTGCTAGAACATGAAATAGGTCATGCCTTGGGGATGTCCCATGTTGAAGAACCAGGGCATATGATGCATCCAATTCATGAATTTGGTGGTGAAAAGTTTTGGATTCCAGATTAACATGAAGCTGAACTATTTATTGTTGTGAGGTGCCTGGCGTGAAGATCAAAATTTTAAAAGAAGCCAAAAAGAAAAAAACCAAAGTTTCTAAGCCCGGACAAAAACGGGTATCTAAAAAAATTGCTTATTTTATTGACAAAGAAAAAATGGATCCGAAACAAGCCGCAGCTGTTGCTTATTCTATGGAAGAAAGAGGAGAGCTTAAAAAAGGTGGCGAACATTCTGTTAAAGAAGAACAATTAGAAGAAATGTCTTCCGTTGGCGGTGGAAGCGTACAAGGTTATGCAGGATCTCCTTTGGCCTCGAAGGAAGATAACGAAGAATTTAATAAAAGTGAAAAAAATGCATCCAAACTTAAAGGAAAAAAACTTGCCGAAATGTTTTCCTCATCGGCTCAAATGAGGATTGTAAGGGTTCGCATTGCCTCGGCCGAAAAAGAACAAGCAGGGCATGTCGAAAGATCTCAACACCAAGGGCTTAGAAACGTCATGAGAGAGGACGACGATGATACCGAACCATTACAGGGTTTTGATTCTAGTCGAGGTGCGGGACAAGGCACCATTTGGAAATTATCGGACTTCGCTGATAATTCTCGCAATGCTTCACGTGTTTTTAGTGTTTTGAAAGATATAGAAGAAAATATCGGCTTAGAAAAACTTAAGACAGCAGTACTAAAAGATATCTCTTCAATGAATCGCATATCTGTTATGAGCAACAAGTTTGGATACAATGCTGATTTATATGAACGCATTGAAAATAATGATATTGAAGCCATAAAAAAATATTATCAATTTTTAATTAATGAATTTTTGTTTTGGATTTCATATAATCCCATGTCTTCTGCTCAACAATATGCCGGCAGACATATCATGTTATCAAAACCGACTAAAGATTTGGCATATGCTCACATTTATCGTTATGTAAGCGACCCCAATCAAAACAATCCTAGAGATTTGGGTGATAGAATCTCTAAACAAGCTGATTTTTATAAATTAGAAAAAGATTTAGACCCCGCCTTATACGATTTACCCGAGGAATAGTTTGACAAACTCGGAAAAACGTGTTATAATATATTAAAGGACAAGAAATGAAAAAATTATTTGAGACAATGAATAAATTGAATGAAAACAAGAATGCAAAAGTTGTCACCTTTGATTTTGATAACACTATTGTTAAATCATATGAGGAGTCTGATGACGGAGAAGAAACAATTTATCGTTATGGTGGCTTAAATAAGCAAATTATTGCTAGAATTAAAAAATTTAAGCAGGCTGGAACAACTGTTCTCATTGTAACTTCGCGAACACAAGCACTGGAGGTTCCGGAAAGTTCTATTCAATCCATGCTAAATAAATTAAACATACAAGTTGATGGTGTTTTTTACACAAATGGAGAGAAAAAGGCCAAAAAACTCTATGAATTAGGATCTTCTTTACATTATGACGACGATGTGGCCGAAAGAGAGGCGATCGAAGCCTACAAAAAACTTCATCAATCTAATATTGTTGTAAAAAACCCTGATGATTTGGTTAAAGATATCAATGAAATAGCCAAAGGCTTGATTTTAACTAATGATGGTAAGATTATCATCGTACAACGGTCGGATTCACATGATTGGGACGCACCTGGTGGGCATCTGATGGAGGGGGAGAAGGCAAATTTTGCTTTTTACAGAGAAATATTAGAAGAAATGTCTTTAAAGGTCAAGAAAGTTCACTATTTAGGCTCTTTGGACACGAGTTGGAAAAAGAAAAACACTGTAGCTCGTTATTTTGTCGGTCTTATTCCCTATTCCTCAGAAGAATTAGAGGGAAATATTCAATTGCAATGGGAATTATCGGATTATTTCTGCGGTACCTCCGAAGAAATTGAAGAGAAAATGGGAGAAGGCGCTACACAAAACTTAAAAAATGCTATTTCTTTTTTTCAACAGGAAAATTTAATGCTTGAAAGGGCATATCCTCATTCCGATAAGCATTCAGAAAAGAAAAGAAGACTTGTGGGGCTCGGAATTGATCACACCGGCGCAAAACGGTTAAAGAAAAGTAAAAATTTTGAGAGATCGGAATCTTCTCCGCCAGGAGCGGGTGGTGCTTTAGAAGAAGAAAAGAAAAAAAAGAAAAAAATAAAAATTTCTATTGTTTCTAATCTCGAAGAAAAGAAGAAACGTAAAAAACGTAGAAAAAAACGATATAAGTATGGCGGCGGCTGGCCTTATGGCAGTCCCGACACGATAGGTGGCCATGGAAATGGCAATGGAGGCAATGGTGGTGGTGGAGAATAGTGGGATTAAAGATAAAGCAAAATTAATGGCTTATCTTTACAAAAATCCTACTAAATTAGCATTAAAATTGGCGAAATTTCTGAAAAGTTCAGAAGGAGTGGCCCTTGAACCGGTTAGGTTGAAAGGAAAAGGGCAAGGATATTATTATTCTGTACAAGATAAAAAATTTGTAAGGGTTAGTAGGGATGCTGAATTTTATCTTTTACCTTGGAAAAATAAAGATGACAAATATTATATTTACACGCATTATAATTGGTTAATTGGGTGTATTTTCAGGGTTGACAAAAATGAAATTGAATATTTGGGGTACAATTGATGTTATTCAACGAAGAAAAGATTCTCAAATGGTTAAAATTAACATTTTTATTTCTAATTATGTTATTAGGCGTATCTTTAACATCAAAAATGTCGATGATAGTCTTGTTGTTATTCTATATTGCATTTGCAAAGGGTTAAGAAATGAAAATTACAAAGAAAAAGCTAATTGAAATGATTAAAGAAGAAATCAAAATCATTGAAGCTGATGAGGGAGCCGAAGTTATGGCTGCGATCAGCGATGTTCCAGCTGCTGCTCAGAAAATAGCAGTAAAAGTAAAAGATGAAATTGAAAAACTTGCCGAACCCTCCGGTTTGGATCCATTAGTGTTGGCTCAAGCAGTTTCTGCCCTTTTAACAGTCAAATAATGAGGAAAAAATATGAAAATTAGCAAAAAAAGACTTGTTGAGATTATAACAGAAGAGTGTGCGATGGCACAAGAGCATCCGATGCCCGAAATGGACAACGAAGGAGAGTTTGCAAAGCGTCAACTCCATGATATGGAGAAATATGCCCGAGAATTGTCCGAAATGCTCACTGATACCACACAATTAGAGTCTTGGGTACAAGCAAAGCTCACAAAAGCGGCAGATTACCTCAAAACTGTCAAACATTACGTCGAATATGGCATGGAAGAGGGCGCATATGACCAAGTTGAGCCTGAAATGGGTCAAGAACCAACAGATTTAGACGATATGAGCGGTGAGGAGGCATTTGGAATGGGATATCAGGCCTCTGATCTCCAGCCAATTGAGATTGATGACTCAGAAATGATAAAAGTAGCAAGAGAATAGTGAAAATTGACCATATTGCCATTTGTGTAGAAGATATTAACAGAGGTATTGAGTGGTATAGCACCAATTTTAACGCTAATTGTCTCTATTTTGACGAAAGTTGGGCGATTTTAGAGTTTGATAACATAAAATTAGCATTAACACTCGCAAATACACACCCTCCACACGTCGCAGTCGCCGTAAATCCTCAAAAATGGCCAAATTTAGAGTTTAAACAGCATCGAGACGGCTCAAATTACCATTATTTGACCGATCCGTGGGGAAATTGCGTAGAATTGATCAATTATGGATGCAATTCAGGCGAGAATCCTTAAATTGAGCAAAAAAATGCTCGAAAAACTCAAAAATGACCTTTTTGGGGCGTCACAAGAGCACAAATTCAAGGTAGGAGAGATAGTTATGTATGGCGCATGGGAGTTAAAACCAGAATGTGTGGACAGAATCCACAAATATGGGGTGTTATTGGGCATTTCAGATGGTATAGTAGACCGTAGAACCATAAAAATAGCCGAAATATTGCCTTTTGGAGAGATAAAAAGCATCAAAATAAGCCTTATATTAGTAAAAAAATCGGATTTAGAGGACTAATTAGGTTATGCCTTGTACCATAAAGAACCCTGCCAACATTGATTTGAGTGAATTAGAAGGTCATGTACAAGACTTATACGCCCATGTCCATAATAAAGTAGGTTTCAACAAGCCTCCAACTATGGTTTTTGGCTCCGACCCTTCAAATGAAGCTAATGTCCTTGGAAAAACCGCTTATTATGACCCCAACACCATCCAAATACACATTTACACCGATGGAAGGCACCCAAAAGACATGCTTAGGTCAATTGCTCATGAATTAATCCATCATTGGCAAAACGAAGAAGGGAGATTAGATGTTGGGGGATACTCTGGGCCTGGGTACTATTTAAAGAACAAAGACCTTAAAGGTTTAGAAGACGAAGCTATGACTTTGGGAACTAAACTATTTAGAGAATATGAAGACAATCGCAAACTCAAGGAGAAAAAAGAAATGTCATTAAATGAATGGAAGAATAACGAACTCAACCGTCTTCTTATGAAGAAGTTTGGGATTCTCAAAGAAGAGAAAGAAATAACTCATATGTGCGCTTTAGAAGTGACCCATAAAAAATCGGGTCAAAAAGGACATCCCATCAAGCATACATTAACTGAATCTGGTAAAATTTCTCACTACACTATTGAATTTGATAAGGTTATTGTAGAAAATATAGCTGTAGAAAATCTTGATATTAGAACTGAAGAACATCACTCACACAAGAGAGACGACGAAAAAGAACATGATAAAGAAAAAGAAGTCGTAAAAGAAGAGGAACTTGAAGAAGCTGCCAAACCGGATTTTCTAGACCTTGATAAAGATGGCGACAAAGAGGAGCCGATGAAAGCTGCTGCTGAAGAAAAAGAAGAAATTAAAGAAAACAAAGTAAATCTTAAAGAAATTGTGCGAAGAGTATTAGAAAATAACAAAAAAGTTATGCAAAAACTAAAGGATAGCTAAATGAAAAAAGAAGAAAAGCTAATTCGCGAATATATCCGAATGAAAATTGGAAAAGTTCTTAGTGAACAAAAACAAAAAGAAAAACAGATTATCAAAGATGAACTTCGTCTTCGCAAAACAATTCGAGCTCTTCTTAAGGAGGGTGATATTTCCGATATGCATCCTCATAGATCAACTGGTATCAATATTCTTGAAGACGTTCTTAAAAAAATGATTACAACGCTACGAACTGATTATAAACGTATGACGACCAATAAAAGTCAAAGAGATTCTTTCCGTGCTCATATGATTTCCGCTGTCAAGGGCGCATTAGCACCATCTCTTGTTAATGACTCGTATCTTCAGGATACAGATATATTAATGGCAGAGCCAACTCCTGATTTTGGTCCTCCGGGGGAGGAAGAAGAATTAGATATCCAACTCGAGGAAATCGACATTGATATTGAAGATGAAGATAAAAAGATTCCTGTTGAAGATGACGATCAACCGGACGAAAAAGAAGAATTTGGTGCTGAACTAGAAGGTTTAGATGAAACTGGTAGAAATATGGCTTTTACTACATTTAAAAAAATCTCCCAATATATTCTTGATGCTTATGATATGTTGGCCAATGTCGAAGACAAAAAGATTTTTGTTGATTATTTGATAACCAACATGAAACTTTATTTTGATAAATTTGAACAAGAAATCCAAAAAGAAGTAGAAGAACCAACAACACAACAATATGACTCTATGCAAAAATAAAACAACTAACATATTATTAATATAACATATTAAAGCTACAATGTCAAGCAAAAAACAAAATAATTATTCTTTTATTAGCATAATGAGACAGAAAAAACGAATAAATGAAAATTTTATGAATACGCTTTCATCTTTATCTCTAGAAGAAATAATTGCTTTAAAATTAGAACTTTCTATTCAAAACATCAATAATAAGCTTTACAATTTTCCTTTGTGGCAATCAATGCCTAATATTACAAGAGATGCGTTATTAAGATATGCAATGTCTGCTTGTCAATCTAAAAGAGATATGGCTAGATTTTTAGGTATTCCTATTAATAAATTTGGTGATATATTAAAAAAATATAACACAGAGAAGTTATTTACTAATGAATAGTATTACATGTATATATAAAAAAAGAATATACAAGAAAAAAATTGACAATTGTTATAAGATAGGTTATAATGAAAGTAGGTGATTTAGTAAAAGTAATATCCAACGAAGAACCTTTTAACATGAGACCCGCGGAGGGAAGTGTGGGACTGATAGTAGAAATTAAAGATTCAAACTGGCTCGGAGTTCATTATTATGTTTATATTAATGGTGTAGGGTGGAGATATTATGAAAAAGAATTGGAGTTAATTAGTGATGGAAGTGGGTGATTTAGTTAAGCAAAGAGGAACAGGTGTAGCAATTATATCTGAATATATTAGAAGTTCTTTAAGTCTAGGATGTATTGGGATTGTAACAGAAGTACATGATAAAACTATTTTTTCATACGACGGCAGAAATCGTGGTGATATTACTGTTCAATGGTCCAACGGTAAAAAAGAAACACTACCAGAAATTTATTTGGAGAAGGTGGAAGATGAGTAAGGATCTTGATCAAAAAATTTATTTGGCTCTCGACAAGACTGAACATCAAATAAGAAGGACAGCTTATTTATCAACAGCAGAGCCGTTTCAAAAAAAGATCTACGAGGCTCTCGAACTTATTAAAGAAGCCAAAGAAGAGGTAGAAAAGAGATTACGGTGATACTAAAAAAAATAGATAAATATGAAGAATACTTAAAACTACAAAGAGAAAAAACATTAAATCCCGAAAAAAGACTAAGGTGGATTAAAAACCATGATGAGAATAACTCTAAATGGATAGCTTCGTTTAGAAATTTGTTCGAATTTTTTTATGATATCATAGCAGTACATAGAGATGATGAAGTTTGTTGTATCGGAGCGAGGACAGGAGACGAAGTGATGGCTTTGAGGCAGTTGGGCTTTTACAAAGCTTTGGGAACAGATTTGGTACCTTTTAGGGATATTGTTGTTCAAGATGACATTCATGATATGAAATTTGAAGATGATACCATTGGGTTATTTTACACAAATATCTTCGATCATGTTCTTTATCCCCGAAAGGCTATCTCAGAGATCAATAGATGTTTAAAAAAAGGGGGGAAAGCGTTTTTTCAATTACAAATAGGAGCAAAACTTTTATCATATGGCACTTGTTTGCTTGAACACCCAGATGATTTTCATGACATAATTCAAGAATTTGACGATTTAAATATTATTTATAGTGATGTTAATTTCAACAGAGCCGACAGCATGGGTCCAATATATAACGCAGATTTAAATTGGAATGTGATTGTAGAAAAAGGAAGATCCCCGACTTTTTACCGGGCGGTGCATGAAGAACCAGGCGACAGGCGTATGGCAGAATATCAAAGACAGTTTATTTTAAATTTAAAAAGACTTGACAAGTAATAAAAATTATGATAAATTAATTAGAATAGAGGTTGTCCATGATTAAAATAAAGAATATAAGTTCATATAATGAATACATATCATTGCAAAAAGAAAAAACAACAGATCCTAAAAAGAGGAAAAGATGGGTCGAATATCATAATGAAGCAACTACAGTTTTTAAAATGAACTTTAAGTATTATGATCACATCTTACAAGAGCATAAAAAAGACAAAGTTTATTGTTTAGGAGCCAGGACAGGAGCAGAAGTTGAAGCTTTTAATGACCTGGGATATTATTTAGCACTGGGAACGGATTTGGTACCTTTTAGGGATATTGTGATTGTTGATGATATACATAATATGCAATTTGAAGATAATTCTGTTGGTCTTTTTTATACGAACATTTTAGATCATTCGATTTATCCCAAAGTATTTCTCTCAGAAATTAAAAGATGCTTAAAAGATGGTGGAAAAGCTTTTTTTCAATTACAATTAGGGGCTCCTATGTTAAAATATGGGGTACTGTATATGGATGATGTTGAAGATTTTAATTCTTTATTGTCAGAACATGATGACTTACATATATTAATTAGCGAAGAAAATATCGCTCCCCCGCTTTGCCGTGGATGGAATCCGGATCTAAATTGGAATATAATTATCGAAAAAAGAGTTGACAAGGGGTAATTAACCGGTTATATTATAATAAACAACTACACATTTAGATAGGAGAAAGTATGAGTGAAAACACGAAGATTACTGATAAAAAAGGACCAAATCCACAAAAAGTAACTTGGAAAAATGTAGCGTATTATGATACATTTGAAAAGGCGGATGAACACAGAAAAAATCTTGAAGGGTTAACCAAAGTTAGACGCTGTGGTTCTGAAAAAGCTAAATTTGTCGTAAAGATTGGAACTCCGATTAAGGAGAAGACAAAATGAATAAAACTATTGTAATGTTTGATATGGACGGTACATTAACGGAACCTAGGCAACCTTTTGATTATGCTCTTTTGGGAGATTCTTTATATCAACTTGTCAATTGTGGTGTTCATATTGGAATAATAACAGGCTCTGATGAAGATTATTTAAGAGAACAAATGGGAGAATTTTTATTAAAATCGTCTGCTCGTTATAAGACTCACTTAATGCCTTGCAATGGAACAAAATATTTTAGACCTCCGAAATTTGCGAATGAAGATTTCAGACTCAATACATATGTTTCTATGAAAAAAGCTCTCGGCGTCGACAATTATCGTAAATTGATTGAAGAATTAATTTTATCTCAAGTTCACATGTCGAGCTATGGAATTCCTCTAACTGGGCATTTTATCAACTGTAGGGGATCCTTGATTAATTGGTGTCCTATCGGACGCAATGCTGATGATGAAGAAAGAGCATTGTTTAAAACCTTGGATAAAGCCGAAGGTGTTAGAGAAAAAGTGATAGATGAACTTAAAGCAATGTTAGAACAAAAAGGATTGTTAAGGAAATTGACAATTAAGTTTGGCGGAGATACTTCTTTTGATATCTATCCTAAAGGGTGGGATAAAACTTATGGATTACGTCATTTTCAAGGTTGGGATGTATGGTTTGTAGGAGATCGATGTGGTGTGGGAGGGAATGATTATGAATTATATGAAGCCTGTTTGGGACAATCTTATATATCCTCGGGCCCCGAACACACCCATGAAATTATTGAGTGTATTATTACACATTTGAGAGGGAAAAATGAGTGACGATTTTATTTCATCAGGCATCAAAGGTGTTCTGGAGCACGGCATTAATCTAAAATTAGAGTCATATGAAGAAGAAAATTATTATATTGCCAAAATGTGTGATTATTTCAATGATGATTCGAACTTCAAAGCCTATTTAAGTGGAGACCGTAGTTTTGAAGTTGAAATAGATAGGGATACCCCTGTCATGGAAATTTCAATTAGTGATTCAATATTAAACATTATGCCGTACACAGAAGATTTTTTTCAAGCATTTACATTAATGCTTGCATTTATTGCAAGAGAACATGAAGCATTGATATTAGAGTTAAGGGGAGCAGATATTCACAAGATAGAATCACTTCAAGACGTGAATAAAATACCAGAAGACGATGATAGTGATGATTATGAATGGATTTAGGGAAAATAATATGAAAATTTTTTATTTAAAAAGAACAGAAGACGAAAGTGGGGTTTCCGGAACAGGAAGGGTTGCACAAGGATTTGTCTTTGACAATGGTAAGGTTGCAGTTACTTGGTTGAGTGAGCATCCGAGCGTAACAGTATACGATAGTATCGGTGAAGTTCGTGCTATCCACGGACACGGTGGCAAAACCGAAGTCTTGATGGAGCCCGATTTTAAGAAAGCATTCGGGGAACTCAAATCGTTTGTCGACAATTTTAACTTACAAGAAACCGCTATGGCAAAATTTCCACCAGATTCCCCTGCTGCTAAATTAATGACTAAAGCCTAATTATTACACGGAGCTATAATGACAGTAAAAAGAATAATGGTGAGCGGCGGCTTTGATCCTCTCCATGTCGGCCATGTTAAAATGATTGAAAAAGCATCTGAGTGGGGACAAGTTATCGTTGTCATTAATTCAGATGATTGGTTGATGCGTAAAAAGGGATATGTATTTATGCCTTGGAAAGAGCGAGCTCAAATAATGGGTAACATCAAAGGTGTCGTTCTTGTGACCGGAGTCGATGACACCGATGGAACAGTATGCTATGCCCTTGGGTATCATAGACCAGATGCCTTCGCCAACGGTGGAGACCGAAAGAAAGAAAACACACCTGAAATGGAAATGTGTGATGAATTAGGCATACAAATGTTCTGGGGCATTGGTGGAGGAAAAGTCCAATCATCATCGTGGCTTGTTGATGCCACAAAGGAAAAACAAGATGGAAATACAAAATAAAAACTTAGAGTCTTTGCTAATTAAAGCAGAGGCTGATCCTGAAATTATGGAGATAATGAGAAATCTGGTACGTTGGTGTCAAATGGCATCAGAGGCCGGAATTACTTTACCAGAACTTGCTGCTGTTGGCACGGTGGGATGGCAGATTGGGCAAGACCCGCAACTCCAAGCAATGATTGAATATTTATTTAAAATGTCTCAAATGGGAATAACGGCAGAACATTAATGCTTTTCAATCTATTTATTGTGAGGTATTATGCATGTCAAAAGAAATGAAGTTAATTGTCGAAAGTTGGCGTAAAGGTTTCCTTCTCGAAAAAGTAGACTTACCAGATCCAAAAACTTTTTCGCATAGAGCCAATCCAACGACTGGTGAAGTTATTCCACGGATGCCTGCAGATAAACCTCCAAGCGCTGGATCCCCTATAGAAAAAATATCCGTTAAAGAATTTTTAGATTTTTATTCTGGTATTGAGACTAAAGTAGAATATTATGATAAGATGGATGATGAGATCAATGAACTTTTAGAGTATCACATCGGAGAAAAAATATCAGGTAAAAATCGACAAAGATTAGTTAAATTAATTGGTAAATCGATTCGTGCTTATGTGGGACAGGTCACTGGCGAAGGTGTCGATAAAATTGTTAATGGTATCATCAAAGCTGTTCTTAAAACGGTCATGACCATGTTAGATGTTGGCGAATTGAGACAAGCGGGTGTACTCAAGGTTCAAGAGTGGTTAGGACAATGGATAATAAAACCGATAGTTGGTCAATACCTAGCAGAATATGCCGAAGAAAAAATCAAGGGCTTGGTAGGAAAGTTTGATCCGGACGAATTAGGTGATGTAAAAAATGATGCTGGGAGAGCTTTTTCCGTCTCTGCACCAGTAAAAAAATTGATCACTTCTCTACAAGATGATTTTGAGGAAAAATTATCATCAGAGCATCTTAAGAAATTGAGCCATCAACTTAAGCAAATATCGATTTTAATAAAAAGAAACCAACCCCCTTTATATACTGGGGACATTGTTGCTGGGATTGATGATGACAAGTTTTTAGATACACCTGTGGAGTTTTTACAGACTAGCATTGTTAATCTCAAGGGTTATGAAAGAGTTAAAGCAGTGACAGGAGATGAAATAGCACTACAAATTGTTGCAAAACATTTGGGTGCAAAAAAAGTAGAGATATCTGAATCTCAACGACGATCCCGTATTATTTACCGAGGAAAGCAATGAATAAAAAAGAACTGATATTGGGTGTTGTAAAAAACCCGTTGATAAGCGAATTGCTTGATAAGAATCATTTGACAAAGCGACAGTTGGTTGAGTTTGTTTTGTTGGAGGCCCCGACACCACCGACTGTGCCTCCAGACCCCGCGGATGAGGAGGAAAAACTAACTAAGATCTTCCAAGCAATGGCATTGGCCTTACCTCATTTGCAAAAACTTAAACAAGCGATTGAAAAAATCATTCCCGTGATGAAAGCACCAACAACAGCCCCAGTCAAGACACCTGAGAAATATGCAGAGTCTCAGATAAATGAACAGACTAAAGAAATCACCGATCGCGCCGAGATTGTAAAAAGGCTTGAAAAATCAGAGGAATATATTGATATAGCCATAGAACAGCACCAGGAAGCAATCAAAGACAGGGAGTCGTTGACTCCTGTCTACAAAGATGCTTTGATAAAAGCTTTTGACTTAAAAAATAATAAAAAATTTGAAGACTTTGTTCCATCTGCATCTCCTGGGTGGATAAAAACTATTGGCATAGCCGCTTACATGATGACTCAAATAAAACCACAATATCAGATGATTAAAGATCTGATATCAAAAGTTGGCGGCGGCCGAGTGACTTACAACACTGGAAAGATTGATACTCAAATGCAAACAAGCGTTATCGATAAAATCAAAACAGCCATGCCGAATATTAATACCGAAGCTGGAGTAAAAGCGGTTGCAGACTTGACAACCGAGGAATACTTTGCGGCCTTAAAACATAATTTAAGAAATGGGATCCCAATACGAGGCTATTTAAAATCGGCCGGCCCAGCAGTCCCAGAACCTCCAGAAGAGATAACAGAAGCGCTTGACACAGATGAATTTTTAGAAAGTGTAGAAGCAAAGAAATTTGGTTCAGAAATTCAAAGCGCTTTGGGTGCCTTCCAAGCTAGCTCTAGGAAATTAGAAAAAAGAATCGACAATATGATGGCGCTTTATGGAACAGAAGGGCAGATTACCTCTAAAAGTTTCTTTAACTTTTTTGAAAACTTGAAAACATTGGCCAAAGAATCTGAAGATAACGAACTTCATTCTCGTAAACTTATGGGATCTTTAAACAAAATAAGACGAACAGGAAAGAAAATTGTTGTCAATATAGACGGCAAAAGATATGTTATTGATGAAATGGTGGTACAATCTCCCCATAAGAGAGTTCCTCGAGGCAAAGCAGATATAGAATGGGGTGACGAAGAAACCTCTCCCCCCAAAATTGAAAAATGGACAGAATTATTTAAACTTTTGCCAGATATTATAAAGAGCCTCAAGGATCAAGGAAGAGAACAGATTGAATACCAAAAAGTTGGCGATATGTCAAAAGCGACCTACGGGATTGAGACAATATCAAGACTTATCAAAAAAGATTTTGAAGATGCACCAACAGTGGAATTTAAAAATGACTATTTTGGAATTTTTGGCCGCCCACTGATCAGCAAAGGAGAGGTAGATACCCACACAATTCTACCATTACTAAATAAGCAGAAAAGACTGTTAGATCAAAATTACAAACCAGAGTATTTTCAAAAATTTAAAAAATTAGCAATTCTTGTTCACAAAACATTGAAAGGTATTGTAAAAGCGCCAAAACACCACCAACATCAGTTTCAGAACATTTAGAACGAAAACTTGAAACAATAATTGAGCAAATGCTCCAAGGAAAATATGGCTAAAAAGAATTTGATAATAGACACTAGCGTATTTCTTTCCGATGCAAAATGTTTATTCAAGTTTCAAAATAATGATATTTTTTTACCTTTGAAAGTTCTTGAAGAAATTGATAAGCATAAAAAGCGTCAAGACTTGGTAGGACACAATGCCAGACAAACCATTCGTAATTTAGACGCATTAAGGGCCCGAGGAT
>Ga0208180_1001201_pt1 | contig 16750 bp, 15 predicted proteins | sample MalvireepMed_s16_FD_184241 | JGI IMG/M metagenome (GOLD analysis project Ga0208180, IMG submission 184241) | Marine viral communities from the Global Malaspina Expedition - Malaspina viral metaG DeepMed_s16 (SPAdes) (version 2) | ecosystem: Environmental > Aquatic > Marine > Oceanic | place...
CTGAAAAAGTCAGGACGTGTAGTATCGGTTGAAGTCGATAAGCGCTCAGGCAAGGTGAAAACAAGTAAAGGTAAGGATTAACATGCGTATCCTTGTAGCAGAAGACGATAGCCGATTATTAACCCAACTTGATGCATTGCTGCAGCAAAACGGTTATAGCGTTGATTTGGCTGACAACGGAGACCATGCGCTTTTTCTGATTAAAGAGTATGACTATGATCTCGCGATTGTTGATATTGGTATGCCCAAACTAGATGGTTTCGAGGTTATTCGGAAAGCTCGCCAAGCAGATATCTCATGCCCCATTCTTATTTTAACCGCAAGAGATCGATGGCAAGAAAAAGTGGAAGGGTTAGATGCTGGCGCCGATGACTACCTTACCAAGCCGTTTCACAACGAGGAATTGCTTGCGCGAACAAAAGCGCTAATTAGACGTGCCTCAGGACAAGCCAACCCAACTATCCAATTTGGGCCAATCTCTTTAGATACGGTAAGCGAAGAGCTATCAATAAATGGCAAAGCGTTAGACTTAACCGCCTATGAATATAAAGTGATGGAATACCTGATGCTCAACCCCCAGAAGGTTATTTCAAAAACTGAACTCACTGAACACATTTACGACCAAGACTTTGACTTAGACAGCAATGTTATTGAAGTGTTCGTGGGAAGGTTACGTAGAAAGCTCGACCCTACTGGGGACTTAAAGCCCATAGAAACCCTTAGAGGTAGAGGCTACAGGATAAATAGAAATCTATGAGACAGTTGTCTCTTCGCCTAAGGAGCATTTTTCTCGCAATAGTCCTTTTAGCGTTCTTCGCTCCTTTTACCGTTGTTATTTTAGATGAAGCTTATACCGACAGCCTGACCGAAGCTAAAATGAGCGAGCTTAGGTTGATGAACCTAGGCTTATTATCAGCGTTTGAGCTAGATGGCGATCTGCCCTATATGCCAGAGATTTTATATGAGGAGCAGCTGAACCTTCCAGGCTCAGGCTACCTTGGCGTGATCGTGTTTCGAGACGAAGTTATTTGGCAATCTGCGTCTGCACTAGAGTATACCTTTACTCCTCCTAATATAGATGTAGCTGTTGGCAATGAACTTTTTTTGGAATCGTATACACCTGCCTTCGATAAAAATGCTAACTTTTTCGTTTATGCTTTCACCGCTGAGTTTGCTTCTAGCCGAGACTTTGAGCCAGTACGGTTTTATATTTTTAATAATAGAGCGCTTTTCGAAGATGAACGAAGCACCTTTTTAAGCACTACATGGCAATGGATTTTTACGCTGTGTTTAGCGCTGCTTATATTTATCGTAATTGGCATAAGCCTTGTACTTTTACCTGTGAGAAAATTAATTGACGAGATATCACAGGCTTCTCGCGGTGAAAAGCGTCAACTATCGTCGCGGTACCCCGTTGAATTCGATTCTTTAAAGCAGTCTATAAATGGGCTTCTTCATACTGAGGCGGCTCAAAGAACAAGGTACAAAAACAGCTTAGGTGATTTGGCGCATAGCTTGAAAACACCTCTTGCCGTCGCCTCAGGGCATAAGACACTACCAAGTGAAGTAGGCGAAGCGCTAAGACAAATTGATAACATCATAAAACGTCAGCTAAAAAGAGCTAGTGCCGGTAAAACGGGGTGGCAACAAGGCATTGCCGTGCAACCTGTTCTCAATAAACTCGCTGATGCAATGGACAAAGTTTATCAAGAAAAAGCCCTAACTATTGAGTTCGAAGTAGATGATAACATTCAGTTTAAAGGTGATGAAACTGACTTCATGGAACTTAGCGGAAACCTTCTCGACAACGCGTGTAAAGCGGCGAAAAATAGGGTTCTCGTATCCGCAAAAATCAAGTCCGGTTGGCTTGTTATACATGTCGAAGATGATGGCCCAGGCATACCGTACGATAAAAAAACACTGCTTTTAGAACGCGGAACGCGTTTAGACACCTACGAAGAAGGCCATGGCATAGGTATGGCGCTAGTAGCTGACTTAGTGTCAATTTACGAAGGAAGAATGCAGATTGAGGATAGTGATCTAGGTGGAGCAAATATAGTACTTCAGTTTCCGAATCACGTGTAATTAACAAACAAAAAATTAGTAATAAGAAAAGGGGCTTCCTTTTTTTTACTGATTGATTCGCCATATTTCTTAAAGTGCAGCTTAAGCTGCCAAAGAAATAACATTCGAAATGATCGTGGAAATGACGGTGGACAGACACTTTATCGCCAAATCTAAAATGGGACAGACACACCAACTTGCTGAGAAATCGCAAAGTACCTATCAATGGCATGCATAGGTGAAGCGAAAGTGGACAGTCACTCCTTCAGTCATTAACTTCTAATAAAAAGCTTATTGAGCTGAATAAAAAGTGTCTGTCCACTGAGAATTCATCAAAGGTTACTTTGCAGTAGCTTTTTCACCCTCACTTGAAAGTAATACGGCTAACCACTTGCTCTCTTCTCGTGACTCAAGCGCAATTTTTACAACCATAGTAAGAGGTACAGAAAGAAGCATCCCTACCGTCCCCAATAGCCATCCCCAAAAAATTAATGAGAGGAATACTACAAGCGTTGATAGTCCCATTCCTTTTCCCATTAATCTAGGCTCTACCATGTTGCCCATAATCGTATTGACGAGCAGAAAGCCTAGTGCTGCAAAGCCTGCTGCGGCAGGGCCTAGCTGCACAAATGCAATTAATACAGCAGGTAAGGCCGCAATGATTGAGCCTATGTTTGGAATAAAATTCAACATAAATGCCAAAACGGCCCACAGCATAAAGTGGTCCACACCCATCACATAAAGCCAAACGCCAATAATTACCCCTGTGCCTAAACTAACCACCGTTTTTATAGCGAGGTAGCTATTCACTGACCGTATAAACTTATCAATATGCTTAAGCTTCATATCAGGGTCGGCAAGTGCAATATGTAAGCGACGTGGAATACTGTCAGCTTCAAACAGCATGAAGATAACTGTTAAAAGGATTAAAAATAAGTTAGATAGCACGCCCCCCATCCCACTTATGAAATTAGTTGCAACAGACATCGCAGTAGAAGGGTCTAGGTGCGAAGCAATGAGTTCACGATTGATGTGAATGTTAAATTCAGCAAGCTTTGCTACTACCCATGCAAACTCAGTATTCAACTTGCTTCTGTACTCTGGAAGATTCTCTCGAAACTCCGTCATAGACTGGCCTACTAAGCCAGCTAAAAGAAAACCAAATACGACAATAAGCAGTATAACAAACGTAATAGAAAGCCACTTAGGCACGCCGAATTTCGAGGTCCAGCGTATAATTGGGCTACACGCTATAGCGATAAAAACAGAGAGAAAAAATGGCACCATGATCGCACTGGCTGCTTTTACGCCGGCCATTACTACCACTAAGCATGCTAAAACGATAAGAATTTTTGCTGTTGGCGAGCGTAGTTCCATTGACATTTTGTGCTACATTCCTGATTGAAACGACAATACTTTACAACGACTTATAAACAACTACAAACAAGAGACTACAATGAACTTTAATCTTGCAACTATAAAAATTAAAAACTTGAGACTACGCACTTACATTGGCATTAACGAAGATGAAATCAAAAACAAGCAAGACGTTGTTGTTAATGTAAAAATTGATTACGACGCAGAGAAAGCAACGAATACAGACGATATGTCTGACGCGTTAAATTATAAAACGATTACTAAGGCAATAATTAAGTTAGTAGAAGATAACCGATTTTCTTTGCTAGAAAAGCTCACAGCAGACGTTTTAAGCATAGCGGCAGAGCACTCATCTGTTCGATATGCTGAAGTAGAAGTTGATAAACCACACGCTTTGCGATTCTCCGACTCGGTTTCGTTAACGCTTTCTTGCAATAAGACTGGATAAATTAAAGGTTTAAGGAGAATTCGGTGAACATACTCATGACCGGTGGTACCGGGCTAATTGGTAGCGAATTTATTAGAAAATACGCGAGCGAGCATTCGTTTACCGTGGTCTCTCGTAACGCAAACAAAGCTCGACAAGTGTTAGGCGATAGCATTCAAACACTAGAAAGTATTGCGTCCATCACAAACATTGAAGCGTTTGACGCTGTAATAAATCTAGCGGGCGAACCAATTGCTGACAAGCGGTGGACAGACACTCAAAAAAAGAAAATTTGCGATAGCCGCTGGAACACGACCGCTGAGTTAGTGGCTAAGATAAATGCCAGCGATAAGCCTCCAAAAACACTCATATCTGGCTCAGCTATTGGGTTTTACGGCAATCAGGGCGACAGGCTCGTTACCGAAGAAACTCATCCACATGACGAGTTTACGCATGACCTATGTGCTAAATGGGAGACTATCGCAAATGGCGTCAACATGAATAGAATCCGCGTTGCGACTTTACGAACAGGAGTTGTGCTATCTGATAAGGGCGGAGCGCTAGATAAAATGGCTCTGCCGTTTAAGCTTGGCGTGGGAGGCACATTAGGCAGCGGAGCTCAGTATTTGGCGTGGATCCATTTACAAGATATGGTCCGCGCCATTGCATTCCTATTGGAGCATGATGCTTGCAAAGGGCCTTTTAATCTAACGGCACCAGAGCCAGTAACCAATAAAGCTTTTTCTAAGTCACTAGCGTCGGCATTAGGTCGCCCCTGCCTTTTCAACGTACCGAGTTTTGTTATGAAAATGGCAATGGGAGAGTCGTCAACCATGATTTTAGAAGGTCAGTGTGTGATTCCGAAGAAGCTAACAACCGCCGGGTTCAAGTTTGATTACCCTACCGTCGATGAGGCGCTTTCTGAAATTTATAGTGCTTAACGGTACGTCAGCCGCAGTCAATGAGCATTAGTGGAGCATTAGCGGACAGACACTCGGAGTAAAGAAAGTGACTGTCCTTTTTATTAAATCGAAGTTTTGATTTCCACTACTTTGATACATTCCAACTTAATTGCCCTACTCGATTCCAGATAGCTATTGTATAGAGATACTTGTATTGCCATAACTGTGGCGAATTAGAAGTGCGAGTTGAACCGCTATTATGCTGGTAATTCATGAAATGTAGATGTGAAGCGGACAGACACTCATACAATTAAAGTGTCTGTCCACAATCGGGTCTCATTTGATAACGAAATGGCTCTGAGCTCGCCGCTACACCATATTGCGCAGCATTTGACTGGTATTAAGCGTCAATAGTCGCCAGCACCCGAACGCGCCTAGAAGGCCTACAACCACTGCCCCAACACTTGGGGCTATAGCCCAATATTCAGGATGAAGGCTTGCTTGCATCTGGAAAACCGAGGTTTGAAGCAGGTAAAGGCTTAATTCATTCGCCATTGCCGCCATAAATCCGGCTACAACTCCAATGATAACAAACTCAAAAATAACGCTTTTTCGAATAAGAGCGCCCTTAGCTCCTAATGTGCGAAGGATGGCTATTTCCTGCCTTCGCTCATCCATACTCGCTTGGACTTGTGCAATTAATACCAAGCTTCCTGCAAGTAAAACGAGTACGAGTATAAACTCTACGGCAACGGAAACTTGATCTACTATCTCTCGCAGTTGATTGATTCTCGCATCCACATCGAACATAGTTATCGACGCAAAGGGCTTCAACAGATTAGTCAACTCAGCTTTTCTTTCAGATGGTAGGTAAAAGCTCGTGATATAAGTGGGACTAAATGCGGCCATCGCTTCCGGATGGATGACGAAGAAAAAGTTTGGCTGCATGGTTTGCCAGTTCACTTTACGCAAACTCGTTACTTTAGTCTCTACAATTTCGCTACCTACGTTAAAGGTAAGCCTATCGCCCATCCGAATGTTTAACCTTTCAGCCACACCTTCTTCAACGGATACGGGAAACCACCCTTCGTCATAGTTCGCATCTACGCCACCATGCCAATTTCCTTCAATAACCTCATTTTCTTTTTGTAACGTGTTACTCCAGGTGAGATTAGCTTCTCGCCCTAACCCTCGGCGGCCTTCACGATTCGGCTCATCTTCTTTAGAAACGTCGGTATTTACCCCCTCGCCATTGACCGACACGAAACGGCCTCGAATGACAGGGTAAAACTCCTGTATATCCACGCCATTTTCAGCGAAGTGTCTGTCCAACTGCGGTTGGATGTCTGGAGTAATATTTATTAAGAAATAATTTGGTGTACCTTCTGGTAACTGCGAACGCCACTGCGAGACCATGTCATTTCGCATTACAAGTACTACCAATAGCAGCATAATGGTGACCGAGAAGCTAATAAGCTGAACACTGTTATCCATAGCGCGACGTTTGATACGCGCCCATGCTAACTGCCAAGGCCCCATTCTACCGCTGCCAAGTTTACGTCCAAGCGCAATCAATATGAACGTAGCGCCTAGTAGCCCAAGCACTAAGGCTGCGCCGGATACAAACAAAATGGCGCTAATTTTAAGGTCTTGGCTATACATCCACATCAATAAAAATATTGCGCCCCCTGAGGCCACGAATTGGATACTACGAGAACGCAGATTTGCCGAGATGTCTTTTCGTAATACCCTCAACGGTGGCACAGAAAATAGCTGCATTAGTGGATATAAAGAAAACAGTAACGCGCAAGTAGCCCCCGTGGCTATCGCTATCAAAAGTGGCCGCCAGTGCCATACGTTCAGCGACACGTCTACTCTATCAGCAACAAGCGAAACAATAATCTGCTGCCCAATAAACCCAATTATTAAACCAATAAGAATCCCAAGGGCAGTAATAAACAGTATTTGGAACAAGTAGACTTTGCGGATGACCTTGCTTGTAGCGCCTAGTGTTTTCATAATTGCCACTGGGTCGAAATGCCGCTGAGCATAACGCTGGGCAGCAACGGCAATAGATACCGCTGCCAATACAATGGCGAGTAGGCTCGCTAATAGAAAGTAGCGCTCTGCCCTGGCTACGGAGCGTCCAATAGCCGACTCATCATCTTCCACCGTCCTCCATGAATGAAGATCATCGTTAAGTTGTGGTAATAGCCAGCTGTTAAAGCGTTCAATATCACCAGTATCGCCAGCGAAAAAACCTACGTAGCGCGCCCTACTGCCTGGGCCCGTTATCGCCGTTTTTTCTAAATCATCAAGGTTCATAAGCGCTATAGGGTCGGTGTTAAAAACGCTAAAACCTGCATCTGGTATATCGACAAGTACGCGCGTGACGGTAAAAGTACCATCCCCTATTTCGATTTCATCGCCTATTAATAGGCCCAAACTTTGAAAAAGTCGCGACTGTACCCATACTTCGCCGGTTTGCGGCAACTCTGTAGTAACTTGTTTTTCTCCAAAAGGCTTTTCGGCGATATTAACTATACCTTTCAAAGGATAAGAAGTATTCACCGCACGTAAGTCTACAAGCGACATCTCATCGCCTTTAAAGACCATTGAACGAGTAGAAACCTGCAGAGCCGTTGATAGGCCCTCTTCTTGAGCCTTAATCAACCACTCTTCATTGATAGGGTCATCAGAACGCAGTTGAGCGTCAGCCGCAATAAACGCTGCAGAGCGTGCCTTAAGCGCTCCTTGTAAACGCTCACTAAAAAGCGAGAGTGATAAAACCGCGGCAACCGATAAAACGATTGCAAGTAAAATGATAGTAAGCTCACCACGTCTGGCTTCATGTTTAAAAAGTCGCCACGCCAAATTGAAAGATGTCGACATTTATACTGCCTCTTTTTTACTGACAACATTTATATCGGTCGTCTCAACAAGCTCCCCAGCATTCATAGTCAACTGTCTATCACAGTGCTCTGCCAATTCGTTATCGTGCGTAACTAAAACAAGCGTAGTGCCTTTTTCTCTATTCATTTGAAACAATAACGATTCTATTTTTGCACTGTTTTTGGCATCAAGATTACCCGTGGGCTCATCGGCAAATAATATTTTAGGCGAAGTTATAAAAGCACGCGCTATGGCCACTCTCTGCTGCTCGCCGCCAGACAATTGGTTAGGGAAATGGTGAGCCCGGTGCTTAAGCCCAACCTGCTCTAGAATATTCATGGCGAGGGCTTTGGGGCTATCTAGACCAGCAATTTCGGCGGGAAGCATCACGTTCTCAAGCGCAGTTAAGCTCTGCACAAGCATAAAGCTCTGAAAAATAAAACCTACTTTATTTCCCCTTAACGCGGCTCGCTCTTCTTCTCCCATACTGTGAAGCCCTTCGCCGTCTAGGAAGATTTCACCTTCCGTAACTTGATCAAGCCCGGCCAACAAGCCCAAGAGGGTTGATTTGCCTGAGCCTGACGCACCGATAATGGCAACTGACTCACCTGACTTGACTTCAAAAGAAATAGGACTAAGGATCTGCAAAGAACCTTCGCTCGTATCCACTACTTTAGTTACAGAATTAGCTTTTATCATATGGGGTCATCAATTCGTGTTTGTTAAATTTCGTTATTTATTCGCTTTTGTACTTATTATTTTAATACCCTTTCAAGCGCTATCAGATCAAGGTGAGCAAGGTGATACAAGCGAAAAGGCGGTTTTGCTTATTTTAGGTGACAGTCTATCTGCGGCCTACGGGTTGCAGCAACATGAAGGCTGGGTCAGTTTGTTACAAAAGATGTGGAAAGACGACAACATTCCGATTGATATTGTAAATGCTGCGGTAAGTGGTGAAACAACAGATGGCGGATTAGCGCGCTTTCCGCGGTTATTAGATCAACATACGCCATCCCATGTACTAATTGAATTAGGCGGTAACGATGGGCTTCAAGGGCATAACATAAACAAAATAAAAAATAACTTGAATTCATTAGTTAATGTGGCGAAAGAAAACAATGCCGTTGTATTTCTTCAAGAAATGCAGATCCCTTCGAATTACGGTAGGCGTTACACGCAAATGTTTACTCAAAACTTCAGCAAAGTGGCTGACGAGCAAGATATAGCAACGATTCCCTTTTTTCTTGAAGAAATAGCGCTTAATCAAGAATTAATGCAAAACGATGGCATTCATCCCAACGCTGAGGCACAGCCTTTGATTGCTAAGTTTATGGACAGACACTTAAGAAGTTTAATACTTGATGTTCAATAAATGTGCTATTCTTGACTAATCTACTATCTTGGTATGAGGTTTATCTATGGATGTATCATCTGTTAATTCGATGCCCGTCTCGACGGTTTTAGAGTCACCCCAGCGCCCTCAGCAGCAAGTTGAGCCTCGTAGTGAGCAAGAAAACCGCACAGCGCAGCCGCAAAATACGCAGCAAACGACCAGTTCTACAGACAGTCGCGTTGGGTCGCGTGTAGATGTATTTGTATAGCTATAGTTGAACCGAAGGGACAGACACTTGTATTAAGTCTCTCGTTGACGCAGCGACACGTTACTAAAAATGTGCTTAAAGTGGCTCAAAGTGGGCTTAAAGTGGACAGACACTTTCATTCGACATGTGTCTGTCCACTTTTTGATTACAATGGGTGTCTCTCCATTTCTTAGTATACTTTTCCGACTAAAACTGTCCTAAAGACCACTTAAACTTTACGCCGAACGCCCCATAATGCAGGTAATTAACTTGGGGATACGGACATGCCTTTACCTAGATACAAACAAATAAATACCGATGTGACACCCTACTATCACTGTATTTCCCGTTGCGTAAGACAATCTTACCTCTGTGGTCGAGATGCTCGCACTGGAATTAATTATGAACATAGAAGAAAGTGGATTCAGGATAGGCTACATAAACTTTCACAGGCATTTGCCATTGATTTATGCGCTTATGCTGTGATGCATAATCACATTCATATAGTGCTTCATGTAGCAAAAGGAAGAGCTGACGGGTGGACAATGGATGAAGTGTTGCTGAGGTGGAGAATGTTTTACAAATGCCCACCCCTTGTCCAACGCTATTTTGATGATTTTGATTCGGTAACTGCGGAAGAGTTTGTCGAATTAAAAGCACTTTCGGTGATATACAGAGAGCGTCTTCAAAGCATCAGCTGGTTTATGCGATTGCTTAACGAATACATTGCAAGAAGAGCTAACAAGGAAGATGAATGTAAGGGATATTTTTGGGAAAGGCGGTTCAGATCTCAAGCCATCCTGGATGAAAAAGCACTCGCAAGTGTAATGGCTTACGTGGATTTAAACCCTATACGAGCAAAGATTTCACGTACTCTCAAAGGCTCGCATTTCACCAGTATTCAATATCGCTTGAACGCCCAACGTGTTAATAAGACACCCAAGTTTCTGATGCCGTTTAGCGATAGACGCGTAAAAGATAAAGTCTCCTTGCCCTTCGCTTTCGTTGATTATAATCAGCTAATTAATGACACTTTGACCGCCGAAAAGAATGACTCAGTTCAAAAACTGCCCTTGCTTCCTAGCCGATTACTTACCAAACTAGGTATGACAAAGGAGAACTGGCACCTAGTTACCAACAATTTTGAAACACTTTTTACCGGGCCTGTAGGTTGCCCAGAAATGATGGATAATTTTGCTAAATGCTGCCAAAGGGCATGCCGCCCGAACCTAGCAAATGCCCAAAAGTATTTATCTTAACCTAAGTGGCAATGACCTCAACTATCAGCCTGGCGAGCCAGTACCTCCACGATATCTTGCGAGTTTGTTAACCGTCTAATATCGTTAAATAGAAGTTCAGCTTCTGGGTACTGCCTTTTTAGGTAGCCGCACCATTGCTTGATTCGGTTTGGGTAATACCTGCCTTTATCACCAAAAATTTCGTAACCTGAATATTGAATAAGCAGCGCAGCAAGTTCAGGCCAAGGCATAGGCGCTTGACGACCTTTGATACATAACGCCAAATTAGGCATTGCCAACGCGCCGCGGCCAACCATCAAATTGGTGCATTCAGACTGTTCCTGACAGCGTTGTGCATCTTCAGCACTCCATATTTCTCCGTTAGCAACGAGCGGTATATTAGTATGTTGTTTAATTTTTGCTATCCAATCCCAGTATGCTGGAGGCTTATACCCTTCAGTTTTAGTCCTTGCATGGACAACTAATTCTGACGCGCCGGCTTCAGTTATTGCCACAGCATTTTCCACCGCTAACGACTTATCTTCAAAACCTAGTCTTATTTTAGCTGAAACCGGTATCTCATCTGGAACTGCATCTCTCACAGCTTTTACAATATCATAAAGAGTCTGGGTTTCTTTGAGTAAAACCGCTCCCCCTTTGCTCTTGTTTACCGTCTTGGCAGGACAACCAAAATTGAGATCTACGCCAGGAGAACCTAACTCCACTGCAGTTTGAGCATTTTCAGCAAGCCACTTGGGGTGCTGCCCTAGTAATTGAACACGCACAGGCACCCCTGATGGCGTTTTCCCACCATTATGAAGTTCCGGACATAATCTATAGAAAGTCTTTTTAGGGAGTTTTTGGTCCACAACCCTAACAAATTCAGTAACACATTGATCGAAGCCGCCCACGCGAGTAAGCATATCTCTCATCAAATGATCTACAACGCCCTCCATTGGGGCAAGCATTACTTTCATTAAAAAATATCTCGGGTTGTTTAAATGAAAATTGGCGCGGGAGTTTAGCAAAAAGTCGTGATCTCAGCCAGGATTTGATAGTTGTTATATGGGATTGAGTGTCTGTCCGCTTATACCGCGCTTTTTATCAATTCACACACTATATCAATTAAAGGGATGTCACTCTCAGAGTTCGACATTAACATTCTCAGGCTGGGAAAAAAGTGTCTGTCCGAAGTCCACACGTATATATGAAGCGATAAGCTCGTTAGTAGAATTAACGAATTACACTTGGGTTAAGTGTCTGTCCTAGCGTTGCCTTGTGGCGCGTTTTTAAGCGCAAATAGGCGAGAAATTACAGCTTTCTTTTGGGAGTTTGTGTATGTCCGCCAATGAGTAATTTCATCGATAGTGCGATTGCAACCCGAGCAAACGTCATCATCATCCAGTTTACACAGCGCGATACAGGGTGAGGTGATATTCATACTGCTTTTGTTCTATTTAAACCTTGTTGCTGATTGCGTTCCTGAGATGCGGCAATCGCCAATAGCGCCGTTTCCGACAGCTCTTTACTAGACCATAGACATACGTGACAACCAAATTGTCGTTCTAAATAAGATGCAAACTCAGTGTCTGTCCTACATTCTTGCTTTATTAAATGCTGCTTTTTACCGTCGTAAATAACTGCGGAAAATATATACACGATGAGCCTCCCTAATAAGAGGCTCAAATATACATCTAGACGTCTAAACGTTCAAGCGTCTATTTAATGAAATCCAGTGCAGCGCATATCGCTGACACTTGTGCTTCATTGCAGTTCTCAGGCGTCGCATTATCGCTATCGGGATACACCTCAGTAGTAGTGACGTACTTTGCATCGGTCAACCCGCCACAAAGCGATAGCGCCTTTTTGTCATAGCAAATAACACCTTCACTCACTACATCAGCACCAATTATTTTGCCGTTCTCATCGGCAGGCGCAATATGGGTTACCTCCTTAACCGCATCAATGACCGCTTTTTGAAATTCTAGCTGAGGGTTGGATGTATTGGCTACCGTGTAAAAACCATCAGGGATGTTCCAGTTATCATGCGTTACTCCGTCTCGAGCAGCTAGTGCGGGTCTAAACTCACTGTTGTCTGTGTCGGTAGTTTCGTGCAAATCGATGTGAAGCGCTAAAGGTAGAGCCAATTCATTCACTAGCTTAATCAGTTGAGCTGATTCTGGAGCGGGAGAGCCCGGGTAGAAGGAACGGTTAGGATCTAACGCTAGCGGATTCCATCTGTTTATTGTTTCATAGCCCCAGGGGCTAACGCACGGAACAACTACGATATTAAATAAGTCTTTAAAAGTAGCCAGCTTCGCTTCAATAAACTGAAGGGCTCCTTGTACACCGCTCGTTTCATAGCCGTGCACACCGCCTGTGATAAGCGCAGAAGGCTTATTAGAGTCAATATTTATTGGGACAACAGCATACAATGGGTAACGCGCTTCGTCATAAGGTAATGCACCATATTGCTTTAACTGAAAACCTTCAGGAACAATTTTGCTAAGTTTATCAAGCACCTCTTCCTGATAACTTCGCTTCACCGACTGCTGTGCTTTCCACTGTGCTTTTTCTTCATTGCCCCATGGCTTGCCTGGAGTGCCTATTGGATAAATTTGCTGCATATAATACCTCTTTTGTATTTCTAAGATCATAACAGGTCAATCGTGTGACGTGTCAAAACCGTAAAAACTTTCTAGGTATTGGCGACATTAGAACTTTACACTTGCGACCACAGAGTCGAGAAAGGCAAAATGCGGCTGCAGAAAAGTGTCTGTCCACTTTGTCTTTGGACAGAAACAAAAAAACCAGCCGAATGGCTGGTTTTTTCGATATGGCGTCCCCTAGGGGATTCGAACCCCTGTTACCGCCGTGAAAGGGCGGTGTCCTAGGCCTCTAGACGAAGGGGACTGAAAACTTTAATTCGAAAGCTAAGCTCTCGATATTTTAGTAAATAAAGGCAAGCAGGTTGCTTATTTTACTAAACTTTCAGTCAGAAGTTGAATTAATCAACTCCAGCCTATTTCACAGTATTAACCGACTGTGACGCGATAAAATGGCGTCCCCTAGGGGATTCGAACCCCTGTTACCGCCGTGAAAGGGCGGTGTCCTAGGCCTCTAGACGAAGGGGACTGAAAACTTTATTTCGAAAGCTTGGCTTTCGATATTTTAGCAAATCAAGCACGTTGCTTTTTTTACTAAACTTTCAGTCAGAAGTTGAGTTAATCAACTCCAGCCTATTTCACAGTATTAATCGACTGTGACGCGATAAAATGGCGTCCCCTAGGGGATTCGAACCCCTGTTACCGCCGTGAAAGGGCGGTGTCCTAGGCCTCTAGACGAAGGGGACTGAAAACTTTAATTCGAAAGCTAGGCTTTCGATATTTTAGCAAATCAAGCACGTGGCTTTTTTTACTAAACTTTCAGTCAGAAGTTGAGTTATTCAACTCCAGCCTATTTCACAGTATCAATCGACTGTGACGCGATAAAATGGCGTCCCCTAGGGGATTCGAACCCCTGTTACCGCCGTGAAAGGGCGGTGTCCTAGGCCTCTAGACGAAGGGGACAGAAATTTTGTTCAATGAAGCAAAGCTTCACTAAATTTCTGTAAGTGAGAGGTGAGCTCTGCGAACCGAGCGGCCTTATTCTTACTGAAATTTCTATCCGAAGTTTACTAAACTTCAGCCTATTTAAATCACAACTTAATGTGACTTGGTGGAGCCAGGCGGGATCGAACCGCCGACCTCCTGCATGCCATGCAGGCGCTCTCCCAGCTGAGCTATGGCCCCATCATGGTACCAGTCATTTTGTGTGACTGTTCCGTGACAGCGGGGCGCATTCTAGGCATCCCCCCCTGTCATGTCAACGCTTTTTTTATGAATTTTCTCTGTTTGCTATAAAAGTGAGCGCTTTGTCGATTCTCTCGCCAACTTTCTCTTTTGAAAGAAGGTTCAGCGTAACATCCAAAGACGGTGAATTACCGCCCCCGGTAACTGCTACACGTAGCGGCATACCTACCTTGCCCATACCTACTTCTAATTCTTCAGCGGTACTATTAATAGCGGCCTGAATATTTTCAGGGCTCCACTCTTCTATCGACATAAGTTTATCTTTAACAAGCTCTAATGGGCCTCGAGCGACCGGACGAAGGTGTTTTTTCGCCGCGTTCGCGTCAAACTCATCATAGTCTTGATAAAAGTACGTAGAAATCTCTGCCAGCTCTTTAAGAGTCTTTACACGATCTGCTTGAATAGCAATTACAGACTCAAGCGCTGGGCCTGCAGTTAAATCAACATTTAATGCATCAAAATGCCATTTTGCATGTGTTGCCACTTCGCTTGCTGGTAAACTTTTAATGTAATGTTGGTTCAACCAGATTAATTTTTCGGTATTAAATGCCGACGCAGATTGACCAATTGCATCTAAGCTAAACTTTTCAATCATCTCATCTACTGAGAAAACTTCCTGGTCACCATGTGACCACCCCAACCTAACAAGGTAATTCAATACCGCTTGTGGCAAGAAGCCGTCGTCTCGGTATTGCATTACGCTTACCGCACCATGGCGTTTAGACAATTTTTTTCCATCGTCGCCTAAAATCATAGATACGTGAGCATAGTCGGGAATAGGCGCACCTAATGCTTCAAGAATATTAATCTGACGTGGCGTATTGTTAATGTGATCTTCACCACGAACAACATGGGTTATGCCCATATCCCAATCGTCAACAACAACACAGAAGTTATAAGTAGGCGTGCCGTCAGTACGTTGAATGATCAGATCATCAAGCTCGGTATTACTTATCTCAATTTTCCCGCGTACATGGTCGTTAATAACCACCTTGCCTTCTAACGGGTTTTTGAAGCGAATAACGAAAGGCTGACCTTCTGGGTGATCTGTTCTATCTCTCCATGTCCCAGGGTAACGCGGTTTTTCTCCACGCTCTTTTTGAGCCTCGCGTATTGCATCAAGCTCTTCCGAACTCATAAAGCACTTATATGCTTTCCCTTCGTCCAATAGCTTTTGAATTAACTCTTTGTATCTGTCAAAGCGCTCAGTTTGATAAATAGGACCTGTATCCCACGTTAAACCTAACCACAGCATTCCGTCCAGAATGGCTTGCTTTGCTTCTTCAGTTGAACGCTCGATATCTGTGTCTTCTATACGAAGAACAAATTCACCGCCTTTACTTTTTGCAAGAAGCCAAGAATAAAGCGCAGTTCGTGCGCCACCAACGTGAAGATAGCCTGTTGGGCTGGGTGCAAATCGTGTAACAACCGACATGGTCACTCTCTATAGTTAATGTGTTTCTAAAGTTGAGCGCATTCTACCAGTGTCCGCGCGACTTCAAAAGTAAGTTGAGAATAAGTAGAACAAGAAAACTTATAGAAATGAAAAATGGACAGACACTCACTGCTATTTGTTTGTCGCTAAAAGCTCTTGTCGAAGGCGGGCAGAGTATGAGTGTCTGTATTGGACAGTCACTCATATTCCTTATGTTTCTCTCGAGTTGTCTCAAGTTAAATGGTCTGGGAAACAGAAATCATGAAACGGACAGTCACTTCTATTCTCGCTAGAAGGTTTTTCCCCTCTTTTTTTTAAATTCAATTTAAACCGCAGGTTTGCAGTAATGTCTTAGCCGCTCGTTGATATTGGACGGACATTCACTTTTAGTCTCATACTGTTATGCGCCGATTAAGTGTCTGTCCGTTTTCGATCTGTCCCTTTTCGATCTCCCTATTCGATCATAAGTGTCTGTCCTTTTTTAATTTGCTTTTTTAATTTGGGGTTAGTAAAACGCTGTTCTTTTCATCAATTTAGTCAAGATACCGTCAGAGTGACTAAAATTCGGGCACACAGTCATTTTTCTTTAATTTTCTTGTTGACACTAACGGAACCGACTCTATAATACCGCCCCACTTGCTTAGGCAAGGTTTTAAAAATATGGACGCTTAGCTCAGTTGGGAGAGCATCGCCCTTACAAGGCGAGGGTCACTGGTTCAAGCCCAGTAGCGTCCACCACTTCTTCACAGTGGTTAAACAGTGAAACCGAAATACGGACGCTTAGCTCAGTTGGGAGAGCATCGCCCTTACAAGGCGAGGGTCACTGGTTCAAGCCCAGTAGCGTCCACCACTTCCTCACAGTGGTTAAACAGTGATATCAAAATGCGGACGCTTAGCTCAGTTGGGAGAGCATCGCCCTTACAAGGCGAGGGTCACTGGTTCAAGCCCAGTAGCGTCCACCACTTCCTCACAGTGGTTAAACAG
>Ga0208180_1001213_pt1 | contig 16618 bp, 20 predicted proteins | sample MalvireepMed_s16_FD_184241 | JGI IMG/M metagenome (GOLD analysis project Ga0208180, IMG submission 184241) | Marine viral communities from the Global Malaspina Expedition - Malaspina viral metaG DeepMed_s16 (SPAdes) (version 2) | ecosystem: Environmental > Aquatic > Marine > Oceanic | place...
CTTGTCGAGGGATTGAAAGGTAGAGGAATCTCAAAATTTTCCCTAAATATACTTGCAATCGCTAGGGAGGTATCGTATAATCTTGAGTATGAGGAAACAGATTCAAGTTTAGATAACCTCATAGACGATGCTAAGAGAAGCTATCCGTTTCTTGTCAAGATATTAGACAGGGCGTATATTACTAACTATGGTCAAGAGGTCATAGAAAATCTTTTTGAAATGGTCGATGCGTTCGACCGAATTAAACTCCAAGGAGGATGTTAAGATGGTAGCGTATTTAATTTCTGACGAAGGTAACATTAGTGTGGTGCTGAAGGGCAAACAATACTTCGTCAACTCAACAGATGATGTCCATGCAAAGGTGATGGATGCCCTTCGTGAAGGAAAGACTGAGGACGAAATCTTTGACGTTTTGGATCGGGTCACGGCAGTTCAAAATTATATCGAGGATTCTGATGTCAAAGTTATTGATGGGATCGTGACCTATCAAGGCGAGGAAGTGCATAACACGCTGACCGAGCGTATCTTGAAGTTTATGAGAAACGAACTACCAGTTCAGCCCCTCATTAATTTTCTCAAGAAATTGATGGCAAATCCTAGCTACAGCGCGAGACAAGAGTTGTTTGATTTCTTGTCTCACAAAAGCCTTCCCATTACTGAAGATGGCGATTTCTTGGCCTACAAAGCCGTCAATAACGACTACAGGGATAAGTGGAAAGGTTCATTTGACAACTCAGTAGGTCATACCGTTAGCATGAAGCGTTTTGGTGTTGACGATGACCGTAATCACGGTTGTAGTGCGGGCCTCCATGCAGGAACTCTTGAGTATGTTCAAAATTATGGTAGTTTTTACGAGGACGAAGAAGGGAATCCCAGCCCCAGTTCCGACAAATGTATCATCGTGAAGATTAACCCAACCAACGTAGTTAGCGTGCCTCTGGACTGCGAGTGCCAGAAGCTCCGCACCTGCGAGTATACCGTCCTCAAGGACTACGAGGGCGAGATGGAATATCATCTCTACATGGACGATGGGGATGTATGGGACGATGATGATGATTACCTTGATGGCTCTGACGTTGAGCAGATGCCACAAGGATGGTTCCACATTGACACTGGTGGTATCGACCCCCAGAATAACTAGATTCATTCTCCGTGGGAGCAGCCCGTTTGAAAAGTTCTTTCGGGCTGTTCCTTCTTTTATTACTGCTGTACCATCTATTGGATGTCAAGCAGACGAAACAAGAAAAGAAAATATGAATAAAACAATTCTTTTTGTATCACCCCTTGTTTCTTCTTGAAGAAGAATCCCCCCCCAGAGCATGGGAGTGGAATTAAATAAGTGGTCGTTTGAAAAACCCAAATTAAAACTTTTTTTAAAAAACGGACTCGTAGCTCAGAGGTGAGAGCAGTCGTCTTATAAGCGACAGGTCGTAGGTTCAATTCCTGCCGAGTCTATTGAGGAGCGTTAGTTAAACGGATATAACAAGAGCCTTCTAAGCTCTGGTTGGGGGTTCGATTCCTCCACGCTCTACTGGTTTGAATTTACAAGAGGACACGTAACGTGCAAGCAAAAATTGCGAGGGTTCAGTTAGACATTGATTATCTATGTCCTAATTGTTATCTTCACTTTAGATTAACTAATGCTGAAATTCCTAGAGGTGAATATTTAAATCAAAATTGTCCTGCCTGCGCCGAACCACTGGACATAAGCCCAATCTCTTTTGAGGTTAAGTCCACCGTTCCACTGGAACAGACAAAAGACGATGAGGACTCCTTGAGGGCAATCAAAGCTCTCCAGTCTCAGGGCTACAGCAAAAAGGAGGCACAGACCAGAGTGAGGGCAATTCGCAAAGACGATGCAGACGTTTCAGAATTAATTAGAGAGGCAATAACATATGAGCAACCAACTTAGACCAGATAAATTTGACAACATTATTGGTCAAGAAGAAATTATAAATAACTTAGAAATATCTGTCACATCTGCTCGGACAAGGAGGGACGTTCTACAGCATTGTTTATTCTATGGCAATGCTGGGCTTGGAAAGACTACTATCGCCAGAGCCTTAGCAAATGAATTAGGGGTTCCTATTGAGATAGCTAACGGAGCCAGCATGACGACGAGCAGAGACATTCTGCCTTACCTGATGAAAATGGAAAGGGGTTCAATCTTATTTATTGATGAGATACATAGAGTAAACAAAAAAGTACAGGAATATATGCTTACTGTCATTGAGGACTTCCGCCTTGACATTGTGATTCCGGCTACCAAAAAAGACTCTGGGGAAACCATTACGATTGATCTCCCTAAGTTCTGTCTGGTGGGCGCAACAACAGAGATGGGGGAGTTAGTTCAGCCATTTCTTGATCGGTTTAAGCTCAAACACTTCATGAGATTTTATAGCTCGGATGAACTTCTTTTAATGTTAAAAGGAAATTCTCCTAAATTACAAGCAAATGTCTCAGACGAAGGATTAAATGTTATTGCTAAAGCTAGCCGAGGGACTCCTCGAATTGCCAATAGCCTCTTAGAATGGGTAAGGGACTACCAGATAGCAAATGACATTCAGGGTTTGCATGAGGAACAGGTCACGCAGGCTATCAAAATGCAGGGCATAGATGAAAACGGTCTTAATCCCATTGACAGGGATTATTTGAGTGCTTTAGAAAAGTTGTCAAAAGAATCTCCAGTCGGTGTAAGTACACTGTGTAGTGCATTAAGTTTAGATAAAAATACCATAGAGCAGAAGATAGAACCTTGGCTCATTCAGCAGGGCTACATATCTAAAACTCCAAAGGGTCGCATACTGGTTGGAGACAGTAAAGATGGATTGGAAAGAACTTCACAAAAAATCCAAGGTGGTAGATTTACACACCCATGCCGTTCTCAAGGCAACGATTTTCAATAGAGATATTGGAAGCAATAAAACCAGTTGGTTTTTCAAAGAAAAATTCTGGCCCTTCAGCAGACGTTCTACTTTCCCACTGATGGAAAAAGGTGAGGTAGACGTAATGTTGTCTACTTCTTATGTCTTAGAGCAGGGGTGGATAGATGATATACCTCTCATCAAGTGGCTCCTGTGGCTGGTTCCTAGCGTTCGTAATAAGATAGTAAAGCCGACCTATTTCGATGCTACCAACATGATGTTGGACGAAATGGAAAGGCAAATTACTTCTTATAATACAAAAAGATCACCCCTCGCAAAGCACGTTACCCTTGCAACCGACAGAGAAGAACTCCAACAGGCGATTGATGCTGGCGACCTGTGTGTTATTCACTCTCTCGAAGGCGCACATAGCTTACAGGGGCATGAGGCCGGAAAAACCTTATCAGACGAAATAATGTCTCATCCAGAAGCGATTGAAGAAGAAATACTAAATAATTTAGATCATTTCTTCAGTAGAGGGGTGGCTTATCTAGGGCTAGCACACTTTTACCCAAACCACTGTGTCTCTCCGGTCTTTCCCTACCCTGAATACGGGGCCAAACACATGAAGTGGAGAGAAGTGCTGGGAAGGTGGGACGAAACAGAAGGATTAACCCCCACCGGAGTCAAAGTAGTAGAAAAAATGCTGGATTTAGGGATGCTAATAGATATTTCCCACTGTACCCTGAAGGCAAGAAAACAAATATATGATATAGTAGACGCCTCTCACAGAAAAGAATGCTTGGTAGCTACCCATGTGGGAGCATTTGAAATCAATAGACTAAGTTATAATCTACAGGACTGGGAATTAAAATGGATGGCCGATCATGGGTGTGTCGTGGGTATAATATTTATGAACTATTGGATTTCTCCTGTAGACAGTGGGTTAGGCTTGAAGCATATAGAGCGTACACTAAGTCACATAATCGACACATGCGGGAGCGATGCGGTGGGGATTGGAACTGATTTTGATGGGTTTACGGACCCTCCTGATGAAATTGTAGATATGTCCGAGATGCCTCGGATAACAAGCTATCTCAAAGGATTGAATTATAGCGATGATGTTGTTGAAAAGTTTTTAGGCAAAAATGCTCTCAGATTGCTAAACAATGGATGGTATCGCTAGGTTATAATAAATCATAGCAGTAAAAGCAGGGAAAGAGTAAGCTCACATCTTTAAGGAATAAAAAATGAATTTTTTTTCAAAATTTAGGACAGGGTTTTTTTTCCTCCTGCTCATCCCTATTTGTATTTTGGTCTATGAAATAAGAATAACTCTCCTAGACACTAGAGAGATGCGTAGAGAGTTATACCTTCTAAATATGCAAAGAGCGTCCCAGCAACGCCTAATTATGGGTCTTGAGGTTAGGATACTTCATCATGTAGAAAAACACGAAGATGAGAAAGTGATAGGCTGCCCAGCTTGCTTTAAAAATTTATTAATAGAAAAATATGACCACAAATTAATTAGAAAATTTTTAAAAGAAAATGGGGTAAATGCACAGAACTATATAGATGGAAAAATTTTGGAAGAACCGGCTACGGTTCCGCAATAGTGCAACGCACGCGAGTTTTATTTTTGAGGTTAGATAAATGACATCTACTAGCACAAGGGCTACGTTAAGTGCAGATATTGATTTTTTTCAGGAATCAGTATCTACTTATTCATCTTCGTTCCTAAATTTACAGGGAAACGCCGGGTACGCCGTTTCAGTAACGGGAGGTTCGGGATGGTATCGTGGACAGATAGATTCGGTATATAATTTAAATGGATATGTAATTCCAAGCGGAGAAACTAGAGATTATAATTTCCGTGCATTGTCAGGGGAAGCCTTCGGAGCGCCTTATTCTATCGTAATGACTGGATTAAAAGGTCTTATTATTCGTAATCATAACACTGGAATAAATGAGATGTTGGTCTTAAAAGCGACAGGCACTAACGCTTTTACAAATTTATTTCATGGAAGCGGGTCTGGAAATATTAGGATAGAGCCGGGAGGTATGTATATGTATACCAATCCTCTCTATGGGCTCGCAATTGAGGATGCCAACAAGACTTTATATATTACTAACGTAGGAAGCGGGTCGGGCGCACAAGGCTCTAATACCGGCATAGCCATAAGTATCGTGGCCATCGGAACCTCTGGGACAGGATAACGTCATTGTCGGTTCCAAAATTTTGCAAGGCACGCGAGTTTTATTTAAAAGGAAATTTTTATGGATGACGATAGAATATTTGTATCAAAAGGGTGGGGATATGAAGATTGGATAGTAAACAAAGAGGAGTATTGTGGAAAGCTATTGTTTATTAAAAAGGGAAAGAAATGTAGTTGGCACTACCACAAAAATAAGGATGAAACTTTTTACATCCAATCAGGAAAACTGGAGGTCACATACGGGTGGGATGATCGTCGAACAAAAGACTTCACTAAAAAAATAGTTTTAGAGGAAGGGGACAGCTTCCACGTTCCCGTTCTAATGAGACATCAGCTGCTGGGCCTTACAGATGTTGTAATGTTTGAGTTTTCAACTCAGCATTTTGAGGAGGACTCCATCAGGGTAATCAAAGGAGATTGATGAGAGTTTTATTAATATCTGATTATTCCTTACAGCACACGTCAGGTGGTGCGCAACGGAGTAACTCAATTATCATGGAAGAAGGTCGTCGTCGAGGACATTCCATTAACGAATATAATTGGGATAGCTCCGAGATCATTCTTGCCCATCCTTATGATGTAGTCATTTCCTCTAATCTTGAAACAATTTCTACAAGATCACCGCACATTGTTTCGTGGATAATTTCTCAAAAGAATCATGTTAGACTAGAACATGACGCCAATCGCTATCTCCCAAATGATCTCCGGAGAGCTCTGTTTCAGAGTTGTGAGAAAGCCTTCTTTCTTTCCAAATTCCATTACAAAAATTTCGTTGAATCTTATGGTGATTATTTTGTTAATGTCGAAATTGTCCCCGACCCCATTGATGCCGAAATATTTCAGGACTTGAAGCAAGAGAGAGAAAATAAAACTCTCTACGTAGGGTTTATGCATCCGTTTAAAGGCACTGACGAGTTCTTTTCTCATGCTCTGGAAAATCCACATCTTAATTTTGTTGTGGCGGGGTGGTCACATGACGAAAGATACCTAAGAGACTGTGAGGCTTTTTCGAACATAGAGATGATTGGAAAAGTAGACTACGAAGAAATGGGAAATTTGTACAACAAATATACAACTTTATTTTATAAACCATCCATGTATGAGCCCTTCTGTAGGTCTGTAGCTGAAGCCCTTCTATGTGGCATTGACATACAATCAAATAGCTTAATAGGATGCCTTCATTTCTTCAATGAAGTTGGGCATGATGAGTTTGTTCGCCAATGCAATAAGGCACCTGAGACTTTTTGGGAGAAGGTAGAATGTCTTCAACCACAGTAATACTCAATGGATACAGGAGGCCAGCTAATCTTGCTCTCCAAGTAGAATCCATCAAGAAACAAACAGTTCCCCCTGACCAAATTTGGCTTTGGATAAATTACCATGAAGACTTTGACGAAGGAACAATTGATCTTACCTCTTTAGGTATAGACAGAATATGTAAGAATGATTATAACTGGAAATATTTTGGCAGATTTGCGTTGTCTATGCTCGCGCAGACTGACTTTGTGGCTCTTTTTGATGACGATACAATTCCGGGAGAGGAATGGCTTGAAAATTGTCTTCGCACCTATGAGGAAACCCCCGGTATTCTCGGAGGAGTGGGCCTGCGTTTAGCCAGCAAAGAATATTATATGGATCACGAAAGATTTGGGTGGCCAAGTCATAATGAAGATACCACAGAGGTTGACTTGGTGGGACACGCATGGTTCATCAATAAGGATCACCTGAAATACATATGGATGGAAAAGCCCTATACTTGGGACACAGGAGAGGATATTCACCTGTCTGCAATGGCCCAAAAATATGGAAATCTGAAAACATACGTTCCTCCACACCCTCCTCTTGAAACCAGCAAATCCAGCTCTCTGTATGGATACGAACTGGGGGTGGATGAAAAAACACATTCCGTTATAAACCAACAAGAATTTTTCTCTCTTAGAGACAGGTGTATACAACATTATACTAATAATGGATGGTCCCTTGTTCTCGACAGAGAAAACAATGAAATATGAGAGTAGAAATAGGAATCGTTTTGATTCCGTTGCCCTGACATCTAGACTAGAGGGTTTTATACCTTGGTTTTGGGCCCCTAAGAATGAGCCCCCCATAAAGGCCAAGATATTAGCGCCCTCTTGCATAAAGGCATCTCCCACGGTCTACATTTCTGAAAGAAGGGTTATAATCCATGGCTTAGAAAGAAGTGGAACAGGATTCTGTTCAGAAATGCTTCGCAAAAACACATCCCACACAGTGATACGCTCAGAGCATAAACATCAACCATTTGATGAAACAAGATATTCTGGCCCCGATCCGCACTACCCTGTTGGAAACGACTTAACAAAATATATTATAGTGGTTAGAAATCCCTACTCGTGGGTCATCAGCTACGAAAACTATTATATGAATAGGGCCTCGTTACAAAACGTCAATATAAAGCTTACGTATAATCATTGTGCAACGAGGGATAGGTCCTGCTATGTGACTCTATGGAATTCTGTATACAATAAGTGGCTCGAAGACATTCCTAAGTTCTATGATTACTCTATTGTCAGGTACGAGGATCTCTTGGAATATCCAAAGGAAACTTTAACCTTGATTTTTTCTAGGCTCAATCTAGGAGGCGCATCGAAATTTACAGCGGTAAATGAATACTTAAACAATTACGCGGGCCACCCCGATAAGGAAGGAGTGTTTTACCGCAAAGACTATTATTTAAAAAAAGAATATATGCATTCCTTTTCACCGGAAAGTCTTGCTACAATAAATAAATGTTTAGATGAAGAACTAATGAGAAAATTAGGATACAACTTGGAGACTTAAATGCTTTTAATATCATTTGGAACACGTCCGGAGTGGATAAAAATAAAACCCATTATTGACATAATAGATGGGGAAATTCCATACAAAATTTTATTCACAGGACAACACACCTCTTTGGTGGAGGAGTATTTGGAAGATACGTTTGTAGTGAATAGTGTGGACACAGGAGACAACAGACTTGATTCTATAGTCTGCTCACTCTTAAACAAGAACTCTTTATTTGATGGCATCACCCATGTCCTCGTCCAAGGAGACACCACTTCCGCATTTGCGGTGGCACTCGCCGCTTTTCATCGTAAGATTCCAGTCATCCATTTGGAAGCAGGTCTCCGCACATTCGACATAGACAACCCCTATCCGGAAGAATTCAACAGAACAGCGATCTCGGCTTTGGCCGATATCCACCTTTGCCCCACGAATACATCTGCTTCCAATGTCCTGTCTATGGTGGGGCACAATAGTAAAATATATGTTACAGGCAATACGGTTCTGGATAACCTTGTCGGGCTCGAACCTACAACGAATGATACTGTCTTGGTAACCATGCATCGACGTGAAAACCACGCACAAATGAAGGACTGGTTCCTAGTTATAAATCATCTTGCTGCCGAAAACCCTGACTTGGAATTCATCCTCCCCTTACACCCTAATCCAAATGTTTGCAAGCACGAACATCTATTAAGAGACGTAACTGTAGTAGACCCCCTCTCATACGATCAATGTATTGATCTTGTGAGAACCTGCAAAACTGTCATTACTGACAGTGGAGGAATACAAGAAGAGTCTTCTTTTTTCAAGAAAAAATGTATTGTTTGTAGAAAAGTGACCGAAAGAGCTGAGGGAATCGGGACTTTTGCTTATATTTGCAAGAAACCCTCAACCCTAGTACCTTTGTTTGAGAGTATAATTTCTAGTGGGGAATTCATTGTGCAAAAGGAATGTCCCTATGGAGATGGGCATGCTTCCGAAAAAATACTAGAAATATTTAAGACAGAAAACATCTAATGAAAATTTTGGTTACGGGAGGCCGTGGCTTCATAGGAAGTCACTTCGTAGAGGAAGCTCTTAAAAAAAACCACACCATTGTTGACATAGACAAAATGGGATACGCTTCTCACAAAAAATTACCGTGGGATAGTTCTCCACATTATGAACTTATAAAAGAAGATATAAGTGTAATTTCACACCTTCCGAACGCAGATTTAATAGTAAATTTTGCTGCCGAAAGTCACGTTGACAATTCAATTCGAGACTCAAGACCTTTCATAGACAGTAGTGTGTTAGGGGTTTGGAATTTACTGGAGTTACTTAGAGGGAAGCCCACTTACAATCGACCGCTGTTCTTCCACATAAGTACAGATGAGGTTTACGGGGACCGAAAAGAGGACTCATTTACAGAAGAAGATTGTCTGCTCCCGAGCAATCCGTATTCTGCAACCAAGGCAGCAGCCGAAATGCTCGTTGTTGCATACTCCAGAACTTATGGTATAGACTATATCATAACTAGAAGTAGCAATAATTATGGAGAAAGGCAGTATGAAGAAAAATTGATCTCCAAGTGCATTACGTCACTAGAAAATGACAAGAAAATTCCTGTGCATGGAGACGGTTCTTATGTAAGAGACTGGTTATATGTTAAGGACAATATTAACGCTATATTTTGTATCCTAGAAAGCAATGTAAAGAATGAGCTCTTTAACGTAGCCGCAGAAAACTATATGACAAACCTAGAGGTGGTTCATACAGTCCTTGACTGGCTTGATAAGGATGAAAGTAGTATAGAATTTGTTCCCAACCGATGGGGCCAAGACGTAAGATACGCTATTGACACAACTAAGCTGCGGAACTTAGGGTGGTCACCTTCTTATCCGCACGGTTTATTTAAATGGTTCTAAAATGTGTGGAATTGTAGGATATTGCGGAGAAAGGGAAGCCCTTCCTTTTTTAATCACCGGATTAAAAAGGCTGGAATATCGTGGGTACGATAGTAGAGGGTTCGCTGTCCAGAACAAAGGAAAGACCACGGTACACAAAACAACAGATTTGAAATCCAAAACGCCCCCTCTTCAAGGACATATGGGTATCGGTCACACAAGATGGGCAACTACAGGAAAAGTTAGCAATGCCAACGCCCACCCTCACGAATATGAAGGCATTTCCGTTGTCCATAACGGAATCATTGGTAAGCATAAAGAGCTCAAGGAAGAGCTCATGTCCTTGGGTCACAAATTTTCCTCCAATACGGACTCCGAAGTTATTCCCCATGCAATTTCACAGTGGGGGATAGAAGAGGCAATTAAAAAACTTGGAGACGATTGCGGTGCTTTTTTGGCAATGGACGATTTGGACCCCGACAAAATGTGGGCCTATTCAGACGGAGCCCCTCTTTTAGTATCAGGAAGATATGTTGCGAGCGATATTAATGCATTGTCTGGGTACACGGACCAAGCAAGCAGGCTCATTCCGAAAAGACTTCTCATAATCAGGAAGAGTATGAAAATTCTAGACTATCGAGAAATGAGGCTTAAGAATCTTGACTATGAGAATCCTGTAAAAACTTTTGATATTAGAGAAGACACTAAGGGCCCCTTTGAACACTATATGCTAAAGGAAATACATGAGCAACCTAAGTGCTTGAAAGATATGGCCGGAGGACCTCTTCAGCCTGCCTACATCAAGAAATCTAGACTACGACGAGCTGTTATTCTGGGATGCGGCACGAGCTATTACGCAGGAATGGTCCTGAAACGATACCTCTACGACGCCCACTCCATTGAGTCATCTGTTGAATACGCTAGTGAGTTTGAGTACAATTACCTCAATGACAATACATATTACATTGCCATAAGTCAAAGTGGAGAGACAAAAGATGTTATTGAATCCATTAAGGACATACCTTCGGATAAGCTAATAACATTTCATAACTCACCCAATTCGACCATTACTAATTATTCAAAATATAACAATCACATTCAGGCTGGTCCTGAAATAGGGGTCGCAGCTACTAAAACCTTTACAGCAAGCTGTCTGAGAATGTGGCAATGGATGGAGTGGCTCGATGACGAGTGTTATTACCAGCATCAAGATCTCATAGGTGGCGTGAGCTTAGTAATTAATATGTCAGATACTATTTATGATATAGCAGAACAAATTTATCAATACGACAATTTCTTGATTCTGGGATCAGGATACCATTATCCTATTGCCCTCGAAAGCGCATTGAAGTTAAAGGAAGTGGCATATGTCCATGCAGAGGCGATGCCAGCAGCAGAAATGAAGCATGGGCCCCTAGCTCTTGTCGATTCAATGACACCATCCATCGTATTTTGTATGGAGGGGGATAATCACGAAAGGATAGAACATAATATTGAAGAGATAAAGAGTAGAGAGGGAAATGTTTTGGTCATAACCAATCTTGACAACGTTAATGCCGACTGGGTGATTAAAGTTCCGAAGAATAAACCGCATCTACAGCCCATAGTTTCAGTGGTAGCGGCACAGTTGCTCTCTTATCACATAGCAACCCTTAGAGGATGCAATGTGGACAGGCCAAGGAACTTAGCAAAATCAGTAACAGTTTTATAAAATTATGGAAAGTGGAAACACCAGCGACAAGCGGGACCTCGCACCCCGCACAGGGTCTCGGGTTCGGAATCAACAGCCTGTAACGGGGGCATCTAAATCCGACCTCATTAAAAATCCTGTTCCGAGAGTAGAATTAGTAGCCAATCAAAAATTAGAACTATTAAGGGGACAGGCAGAAAAAATTATGGAACAAGCAAATGAAATATTCGACAACGTCGCTTTTACAAAAGAGATCTATGGCTACGGGTTTCGATTTGATCCCATAGCAGATCAAGTATACTATATTTACGAAAGAGAAAATGGAGAAAGATTTGTGTCTTTAATTGCCCCAAAGGAATGGGGGAAGGGATACACTTTAAAACATATACACTCCGCCAAATTTTGCATAGATGACACTTGGGAGAAGGTAGATGAAGAACTTTAAAGAAGAATTTTTCAAAATACTATCTTTGGTTCAGGGGAATACTCCTTTTGCTTTTGCCAGATTTTCTGATGGGGAAGTAACGGTACTAAAGAACAAAAGGCTTGTTCTTGCAGAAAATTATTTTGTTCAAGGGGATGTGTACGGAGACAATGCAGTTCAAGCCCCAATACCTTACATGAAAGAGGAACAAAAAGAATTTGATCCGGATCACCACTCCTTCTATCACGACAAGCTAGTAGAGGCTTATAGATTTCAAAAGAAAAACTATTTCAAAGGAATTCCGGGCACGAACGAATGGGCAAGCGAGGCTTTTGATTATTGTGCAGAGCTTTACGGCAAAGAGGACACAGAGCATCTGACGTTTGCTAATGCTTTAATCAATGGGAATTATGATCTCTTTATCAAGATGATGGTTCCGGAATTCTCCAACAGAGATATCGTTTTTGTTTGTAACGAAAATTCAAATTTTAATGATCTTCCTTTTAAAGTAAAGAAAGACTTCAGAGTAGGATCAAACTGCATGATAAATGATTATGATCTTATAGACGAAATGAAACATTATATAAGTAAAAACAATATTGAGAATCATATTTTTCTTTTCTCTGCTGCTACATTAAGTAATTTTTTAATATATGAGCTCTATAAAGAGTTTGACAACAATCAATACATAGACATTGGCACAGCGCTGTCTCCTCTCCTCGGTTTGCACGGATGGCGAGGCACGCGAGTTTATTTACGGTGTTACTGGGAAGGTGAAAATAATCCTATTATAAGTCAGGAAGATTCATGGGGCTAAAATTAGTAAATTGCGAAAAAAAATATTGGGATTTCGTAATGGAACTCAGGAATAACCTAAGAGAAGGGTTTGTTTGCCAAGAAATAATAACAAAAGAAAATCACTATACATATATGGAGAAGAATTATGAGCATTACTACATATGCTTAGAAGACAACACTCCCGTAGGCTGGGCGGGAAGTATAGATAAAGATATTCGAGTCGCTACACATCCTGACCACCAGAAGAAGGGGGTGGGAAAATTTTTGATCAATCAAATAATGGACATCTATCCCGATGCTTTTGCGAAGGTAAAATTAGACAACGAAGCTAGCCTTGGACTTTTTGAGTCTTGTGGGTTCAAAAGAAAATTTTATATATTGGAAAAGGAAGATGCTTAGAAATCCATTTCAGATAGTCCAATGGTTTGAAGAGGAAATAGCCCACTATACAGGTGCTCCCTATGCCATAGCAACTAACAGCTGCACCAATGCTATCTTTCTGGCATGCAAGCATTTAAATATAAAAGACCAAGTGATAACTATTCCCAAGAGAACTTACTTGTCCATTCCCCAATCAATAAGTCAGGCAGGCGGGATTTTACGATTTGAAGATCTAGACTGGAAGGGTATCTATCAGCTAAAGCCCTTTCCTATCTACGATGCCGCAAAAAGATTGACATCAGGAATGTACCTCCCCGGAACTCTCATGTGTCTATCCTTTCACTTTAAAAAGCACTTAAAGATCGGCAAAGGAGGAATGATTCTTACTGATAATGTGGCGGCTGTAGAGCACATAAAAAGAATGAGATATGAAGGACGAACAGAGAACATTTCTTATCATGAAGACATGATAGATGAGGAGGGATGGAATATGTATATGACACCTGAGCAAGCTGCCAGAGGGTTGGTCTTGTTGAGTGGCCACCCTAAGCATGTCGAAGACCAAGGGGAAGATCCTCCCTATAGAGACTTGCAGGAATTTGATCTTTTCAAATGACCAGTTTTACAAAATGAAGGATTAAACTTTTTTTATTAATTGAAAAATATGGTAGCTCTTACAGTAAACACTCACAGTAGTAATATTAGGTGTCTCAATATATTTTTTAAGTATATGGAAAAATATATAGGGCATTCTTGTTTCGAGAACGTCTATCTTTTCATAGATCCGTGTGATTATGTTGCTCCCGAATACGTGACAACCATTGAATACAATCCCAATGACTGCTTTACTTATCAAATGGGAAGCTGTTTGTCACAAGTCAAAGAAGATATTTTATTATATTGCAATGAAGACTACATATTTTATGAGCAGGCTAGACTAGATGTTGCTAACGAACTCCTAGAGAAATTAATTAATAGCAACTTTTCTTTTATCAAGTTTGTGCATACAGATATCGAACCCTACAAAATGTACGCACCCAATTTGCTTGTGATAGACAAGACCTCTGTGAATAATTTTTCGCAGACCCTCTCATTTTGGAAGACACAAGATATTCTCAATATCCACAGGCACTCTCCTCCCGCTGGAATAGGACTTAAAGGAAATTTAATTGGCCATCTAGAAGATGCTGCCAAAGACGTTTGTAGACATTTAAATACAGCGGGCCTTTGCTACTACAATGGAGAACCCAAACGGGGAGGAGCTCATTTTGATACAGAGGTTTTTCCTCACGTAGCGAGCGCTCTTGTTAAGGGATCTTGGAATATTCATGAATATCCAGAATTAAAGCAGATTCTTGAAAAGGAAAATATTGAATGCTAGTCCTTAAGGATTTGTCTATAGAAATACCGGGCACAAACATGCACTACATAGGTCTCGATGCATTTAGTCAACCCGATGAAGAAACCGTTCTTCTTTATGGCTTCAACAACTTGCTTTCAAATGAGCTCTTTGAGACTATAAAACATTACAGAAGGAAAATATATTTTAATGTGACAATGCCAACGGAATTCTGTAGCGACCATGACATTGCCTTAGACAATAAGTTCGATGAGATCTATACAATTTGTCCTTACAGCGTCAGATGGCTCAACAAAATAAAAAGCACTAACAAATATAAATTTATATGGTATCCATTCGATCCAGATGATATTGATTTTACTTCACTGAATCAGGAAAAATTTTACGATGTCTGTTATCATGGGGGCATACACGGAGATAAGTATGTGAATATGCTAAAAACAATTAGCAAATTCAATTATGTTTACATGTCTATGACGCACGGAATAAATCCTCTCACTCAGCAAAGTTTATCGTGGGCAACCCATACCGATCTGAACCACCGGGAAAAAATAGATTTAATTTCTCGGTGTAAAATGTCCGTTTGCTTTAACAATTTTCCCGTGCGTAAAGAACACAATGACCTACAAAGCATCCAGTCACAGCTCCGCTGGGAGGAAAACGAAACCTTCAAATGTGCCGAGAGTCACGGGATTTGTCCACAAATAAAGTCACGACTCAACGAGGCTGCTGCCACCAAAACATTGAATCTAGTAGAAAGAGATCCTTGGAATATAATTGAACACTTTTATGAACCAAATAAACACTTCATATATTTTGATGACCTAAATGACCTACAAGAAAAAATATTTGAAATAAGCACTGACTGGGACAGCTATAAACACATAGCTGAAGCATCGCATGCTCACTTTCTAAACAACTATACTACAAAAATTCTATACGACAGGATCAAAAAGAATGAGAACCATAGTTATAGGGTCTAATTCATTCTCCGGACAAGATTTTATAAGACATATTCTGGATAATGACCACGAAGTAGTAGGTATCAGTCGCTCTTCTCAGAAGGAACAGTATGAACTTTCATATAATAAAAAAGATTCTAATTTTAAATTTTCTCAGTTAGACCTTAACGGTGACACCGAAAGAATAATAGGAGAGATCAAGGACTTTAGCCCTCATTACGTTGTAAACTTTGCAGCCCAAAGCATTGTTGAACATAGCTGGAACTGTCCGGAAGATTGGTACAATACAAATGTAACCTCTCTGGCTAAACTGTTGCCCACACTTAGCGACACAGATTCTCTTGTGCGGTACCTGCAAATATCTACCCCCGAAGTTTATGGAAGTTGCGAAGACCGAATAGTTGAGTCCAGAAATTATAATCCTAGCACCCCCTACGCTTCCTCCAAAGCTGCTGCGGATGCCCTTTTAAATGTTTATCACAAACAGGGCCTTCCAGTGTGCTGGGTGAGATCAGCTAATGTATATGGGGCCCGCCAGCAGTTGTTCAAGATCATCCCTAAGGTAGTAGTGTCAATACTTCAGGGGAAAAAGCTTCCTCTTCACGGAGGAGGATTCTCCACACGATCCTTCATCCACATTTCAGATGTCTCTAAGGCAGAGCTGTTGGTGCTTAAAGAGGGCGACGTAGGCGGCATCTACCATATTTCTCACGAAGAAGAGGTGAGCATCCGAGACCTTGTTGCTCTGATTTGCCAGAAAATGGGAAAGTCTTTTGCAGATTGCGTTGATGAAGTGGGAGAAAGGAAAGGTAAAGACAGAGCTTACACTCTGGATAGCAAAAAATTGAATGGCTTAGGGTGGTTTTCGGAGGTAAAATTAGAAGAAGGTATTGAAGAAGTTATAGCATGGGTAAAGGAACACAGAGTCCATGAAAAAGGCCTCCCCCTCGACTACATACATAAACGATAAATTCCTTGAAGCCGAGCTCTTAAGGGAAAACATAGATACCTCACAGAAGATAGGGCTTTCTCACGGTGTCTTTGATGTACTCCATGTAGGACACATTGAGCATTTGAAAAAAGCAAAAGATCTCTGTGATGTTCTTGTGGTAAGTCTCACTAATGACGAATACGTTAACAAAGGACCAAACCGCCCCTTCTTTAACATAGAACACCGCCTAAACGTTATCTCCTCTCTTGAGTTTGTAGATTTTGTTACGATAAGTAAT
>Ga0208180_1001223_pt1 | contig 16567 bp, 19 predicted proteins | sample MalvireepMed_s16_FD_184241 | JGI IMG/M metagenome (GOLD analysis project Ga0208180, IMG submission 184241) | Marine viral communities from the Global Malaspina Expedition - Malaspina viral metaG DeepMed_s16 (SPAdes) (version 2) | ecosystem: Environmental > Aquatic > Marine > Oceanic | place...
ATGTATAGGATTATAGTCACCTTCATAGCTATGCACTGACCAAGTTTCATCTACCTGTACAGACTTAGCTGCTTTAAGCTGTGTGCCTGTGTTTTTACAGAAAGCATTTATATAGTCAGCACCAAGATTACAAACGAACTCTGTATATTGCTTAACTCTTGAATCATCATTGTTCATAAGTAACTGTTCGCCCTGTGCGATTTGTCCTACTAACGTATCGGCTAATGATTTTTTATCCTGATCTTCCTTGTACTCGTCAAGGTAATCATTTAAATCATTAACCATACTCTCAGGCATTTCTGTCTGCATGACAAAGACACTTGGCATAGTATGTATAGCTACTTCAGCCATTAACTAGGAATAGAATAGCTGTTATCAGGCACAGGATTAACTGGTGGATTAGTGATTACACTATCTACTTGACTAGCGAATATCACATCCCACTCGGCTGTCGGACAAATCCCTTCAAGCTCGCTCTTAGTCCAAGAGCCTTTAGCTTTCTTAGAAAACACTGTAGCACCAGAAATAGGGTGTACGTTTTCTACTGTAGCATTAAAAGTGCTGGTGTAATACGTTGCATCGCTTTCGCTATCGTTTTCATATTTCATCTCTAGGTTCCACTTTTCAACCTTGCTCGACTTAACGTGTGGTACGGCCTTAATGAGTGTTTTTGTGACTGCCATCTTAATCTCCTTGACATTTACATTTAGGTTGTGATTCTAATTTTTCCACTTTTGCAGAGAGTTCTTGTATGGCTCTAATTGCCATAGGCATCATATTTCCTTTTGCAACTTCTTGTGTTCCATCAGGGTCTTCTCTCCAGATGCCGTTAGCTTCCATTACATCTTCTGAATGCTTATCAACGGCGACTTTAATTTCTTGAGCAATAAAGCCATGTTTTCTAGTTCCGTATTCTGTCCCTCTGCAAGGAGAATCCGATCCTTCTTGGTATTGAGACATTTCTTCAGGTACATCTTTAGCTTTTTTCCAGTTGAAAACTACAGGTCTTAAATCGTTTATAAAATCTAACCCTGCTGTTGAATCTACAATATTTTCTTTCAATCTTTCATCAGAGGAAGCAGCCCAACTTGTATCGCTTCCATCCAATGCTAAAGTAGCATTACCCGCAGCCACTCCTATTCTGACTGTGTTAGCTCCTGCTGCGTTAATATTGCTTCCTATAATTACTTCACCGTCTACCGTAGCTCCACTTGGCCCTAAGTTATAACCAATAGCGGTATGTAGATCGCCAGTTGTTAAGTTATCGTAGCAAAGACTACCGACAAGAGTGTTTTGTTCGCCTGTGCTGACTGATGCTCCAGCATCTTTACCAACAGCAACGTTGTTGCTTGACGTTGTACAAGCTGACAAAGACCCATATCCAACAGCAACATGGTTTTCTCCAGAGGTTACTGCATCTCCTGAAAAAGCTCCCACCATTACATTATTTTCACCGCCTACTATAAGTGCGCCTGCATCACGACCAATACCAATATTATAATTTGCGGTTGTGTTAGAGGTTAGAGCAGCCCTACCTAGAGCAACATTGGAATGTCCAGTGGTGTTTGCTGCAAGAGAGTTCTGTCCCACGGCGGTATTGTGTTCTGCTGTTGTGTTAGCGGTTAGAGCAGACGATCCGACAGCCGTATTAGTACCTCCCGTGGTGTTTGCCCCTAATGCACTAGCACCAAGAGCAGTGTTGTAGTCTCCGGTGGTGTTTGCATCTAAGACAGAAGTGCCAACAGCGACGTTACCAGTTCCTGTGGTATTGGTATCCATAGCTTGAATACCCACCGCTACATTCTCAGTACCCGTTGTATTGGCTGTTAAGGCATCTACACCAACTGCCACATTGTAATTTGCTGTGGTGTTAGCTGCTAAAGCGTCTTTACCAATCGCAACATTTGAATGACCCGTGGTATTAGAACTTAATGAGCTTTTTCCGACAGCCGTGTTGTAGCTTGAGGTCGTGCTATTTGACAGTGCACCATATCCAATCGCCACACTCTCGGCTCCGGTTGTATTGGCATCTAGGGCTTGAGCGCCCACTGCTGTATTTTCTGCTCCTGTGGTGTTTAATAATAAAGCAGACCTGCCGACAGCGGTGTTGTCAGAGGCTGTAGTGTTCGCGTCTAAGGCATGTGCGCCTATGGCAACATTGTTTGCTCCCGTGGTGTTTGTAGTTAGTGCAGACTGTCCAACGGCCACGTTATCCGCTGCTGTTGTGTTAGCGTCTAAAGCATCTTTACCTACTGCAACATTTCCGGCTCCTGTGGTGTTAGCTTTTAAGGCGTTTAGTCCCATAGCCGTGTTGTTAGAGGCTGTTGTGTTTGCGTAAAGAGCCGCATAGCCTACTGCGCTGTTTCCTCCTCCTGTCGTATTGGTATCTAGTGCTTCTGCACCAATAGCCGTGTTGTTATTTGCTGTTGTGTTTGCGGTTAGTGCAAGTCTACCCACAGCCGTGTTGTTGGCTCCTGTGGTGTTTGCTCGTAAAGCATCATTACCAATTCCTGTGTTACTTTGAGCCGTGGTATTAGATAGCAAGGCTTCGTGTCCAACTGCTACATTGTAATAACCACCACTATTGGTTTTTAATGCTTGATACCCTATTGCGGTATTTTCAGCATAAGCAGTTTCTGTAGCTAAGGCTTGATAACCTATTGCCACGTTACCCGAACTTGTTGTAAGAGAATCACCCGCTTGATAACCGAGTACTGTGTTGTAGTCTCCAGTTGTGTTTGCTGCTAAAGCTGAAGCTCCAACGCCTGTGTTGTAATTTCCAGTTGTGTTGGCCTTTAGAACTGAATCGCCAATCGCCGTATTGTATCCTGCTGCCGTTGATACTAACAAGGCATCCTTACCTACAGCAGTGTGATTAGAGCCTGTTGTGTTTGCTGCTAAAGCACTTCTGCCTACCGCAGTATTTGATGCTCCTGTGGTGTTGGCAGTAAGCGATGATGAGCCTACCGCAGTGTTGTTAGCGGCTGTCGTGTTATTGGCAAGTGAATCTGATCCAATAGCCGTATTATGATCTCCTGTGGTGTTATCTGTTAAAGATGCAGCACCGACAGAAACATTGTAGGAGGCTGTCGTGTTGGCGTCTAAAGCATCCTTACCAACCGCAACATTTGAGGCTCCTGTGGTGTTTGCTGTAAGCGCATTGAGTCCCACCGCTGTGTTGTTATCTGCTACAGAAACCTTTAATGCCCTTACGCCAACAGCAGTTTCTCCACTTCCGTGATCTGCTGAAAGAGCCTCAAACCCAATACCTACGTTGTTCGTCCCATCTACTACTGCATCACCTGCAAGACCACCTACATAGGTGTTTTGGACTCCTGTGGTCACTGATATACCTGCGTCTTTACCTATTCCCACGTTATATGTATTAGTAGCTGTTGCAGGGTTTTGGTTGTAAAGAGCAAAGTCACCAATAGCAACACTATAACTTCCATTGACATTTAGCTCCATTGCTGCATGTCCAATCGCAGTATTTTGTGAGCCAGTAGTTAATCGTAGGGCATCTTTACCTACAGCAGTGTTTCCACTATTTGAACTTACTGCTGATAAAGCCGCATAGCCTACAGCTACACTATTATCACCTGTTGATATAGCCGTACCTGCTTCATCACCGACAGCTACGTTATAGTTACCACCAGAGGCTATGGAGTTACCAGCGTTGACACCTGCTCTGAAGTTAGAGGTACCTGCTGAAGCGGTGATGATGTCTGCACCATCTGCGTATGTTACGTCGGCTGCAAAGTTTACAGCGCCGTCAACGTCTACGGCATCTAGGTTAGTAGTGCCATCAACATCAAGATCACCATTGAAATCAGCATTACCAGCTAGTGTTAATGTGCTTGCCATATCTACAGCGCCATCAATGTCTACGACATCCAGGTTAGCTGTCCCGTCTACGTCTATAGAACCGGCAAGGTCTATATCACCGTTTACCGTTAAATCATCAGTTACTGTTAAGTCGTCTTGTACCTTGAGGTCTACAACATTGAGGCTTGCAAAAGCGTCAACTACTGCTGCTCCGCTTCCTGCTCCGTCTAAGTAAACGGCTTTCACGTCACCCGCAGGTATCGTGATATTGGCTCCAGAGCCTTGAGAAATAACTATGTTTTGAGAACCGCTAGTTGCGTTCTCAATAAATTGCAATCGATTAACTGTATTTGGAGCAATGGTAATCGTACACGCCGAATCCAGTGTGCCTGTGTATTTCACAAACATCGCTCTAACGGGATCAGTTGCACCATCTGCAATTGTGCTGGTATGCGTATCCGCGTTAGTAGTTATGCCCTCGGTTCCGTAACCCAGTGCTTCGCCTATTAATTCCAGGTTCGTGTTGGTCGTTGTACCCCAAGTACCCGAGCCATCACCCGTGGCCATTTCATTGAGTCTTAGGTCATTTACGTATGTGCTTGCCATTTTTGTTCTCCGCTTGGATTATACCTTATTTTTTATAAGTGTTAAGCAACTTCTTGCCAATCCGCTGTTTGAGTAGTAGATACTTCTTGCCAATCCGCTGTTTGAGTAGTAGATACACTTGTGTATGTAGTTGATACGCCTTGCGCTACTAACCCCCAGACATTAACTGTATTTAGTTCAGAAGTCCCTGCGTTTCCTGTAACTGACACAGTAGCGTCTGCCCCGGTAGTCACACTTCCTACTGCACTTGTGCCTACAAGAGTTGTTACATCTATATAGTTTTCAGTAATTAAGGATTCTGAACCTAAAGCAGAAGTCCCTGCGTTTCCTGTAACTGACACATTAGCAGCACAAGAAACGGATTCGTCACCTAATGAACTAGCCGAAGCAACTGCTGAAACCCCTGTTACAGCTGCTGCTTGAACCGCTGTTCCATCATCTAATGCGGTGGTTCCTACTACTCCGGTAACAACAACGGGAATTGGTTCACCAAAGGTTAGTTGACCCCAAGTACCTCTGCCCCAACCCGTTACATTAGCCATTGGCTATTAAGCTATTCTTATAATAGCATTACTTGCATCAGCGGCTGGAAACTGGATCGTAAAATCCCCGGCTGTTGAGGTTTTATCCCCACCAAAAGCTAATATAGCAACCGAAGGATCTCCGGAAGCTGAATCATTAAAAATCATTGCACCATTCGCAGTCACTGTCGCGTTACTGAATGTTAAGTCTGAAAAATCAGTAAATGCAGTCGTACCTGAAGAGGTTGGTGTGACATTTGTCAATGCCCCGCCTTTCGCACTGTAGTTTGTACCAGATGCTTCGTTTGTACTTGAATATGCAGTTGTTGCAGCTCCTAAAGAGGCAGAGCTTGTGTATAATGCAAGATTAAATGTGTTACCCGAACTGTTTGTAAAATTATGTGTTCCTTTTAACAGCTCAACTTTAAACGAGGTACACATTGCCTGAGTTATGGCCATCATAGTCTCCTTATAATATTAGCCATTTCTGTATGACCTTGTTTTTCCAATAAACCAGCTACAGTGGCTCTATCGCTCAATATAGCTTGTTTCATATAAAGCAAAACGATTGTTTGTATATGCTCTTTAAATGCTTCAGCTTGGGCTTTAACCATAGGGTCTGCACTATCTGCAACAGCAATCAATCGCTCCATTATTCTTCCAGTCCAATATTCTGGACTTAACCCTTCGTTATGTGTAGTTTGTACCCCTACCTTTCCTAAAGTACTTTCTACGTCTACACTAAACACTTGGTGTTCCTTGCGCCATTAGCTTTATTTGGTCATTTCTAGCTTCATCTCTTACGTCTTTGTATTCCCCTAAAATCTTTAACATAGCTAAAGATTCCTGATACTTTTGTTCATATAAAGTAATAGTCTCTGGAGAACTTTTCATAAAAACAGCTCCCTCTACTAAACAGCCATATAGCATCGCATTAGGCGCATTTTCGGATAACCAACTTTTGTTACTAGCTCCTACAGTAGTTAAAGAATTGGGCCTGTAGTTATAATGTAATTCAAAAGTTAAAGCACTTGCAGGAGTCGGAGCCAGCATAAGTACGTTATTGTCAAACAAAGAATAGTAAAGGGGTTGCCCTGTTGTAGCTCGCGCTGGAGTGTAATCTCTCATCCAGGAAACATGTTTAAGTAATAAATAACTATAATTATTACTTGAATCAATTAAAGCTAAACTAAAAGGAGATAGAAAATCAGAAGGCGTTTCTAGATACTCAACGTTTATTGTCGCACTACCTGTCACATTTTTACGAAAAACAGGAAGTTGTACCGATTTTAAAATACGTTCTTCAGTCGTCTGTATAAACGTATCTAGTGTATTAACGAAAGTATCTTCAGTATTATCGAGATAATTCTTAACTGCTGTTTGTAGCCCACTATATGTAAATCCAGCCATTATATACTCACCGTTACATCGCCTAATTCACCTGTTGCCCCAATACCATCAAAATCAGTTCCTATAGGGTCAGAAGCAAAAGTCATTCCTCCTGCTGAAGGGTTTGTAGTGCTTACTACTCCTAATTGGCTCTGCGGTAAAGAAACTTCAGGACGAGGTTGCCATAAAGATTCTGCGTCTGCTGTAATACTAGGAGGATCTAGTTGAGGATGTTTAGGCTCATAACATTCATGACAGGTTTTAAAATTTTCCCAATTCCCTTTTGCCGACGTATAGGGGTATCTAAAACCACAAGTATCACATATGAAGTAAGCGTATTTACCTGTAGCGTAAGCCATTAAACATACTCATGTTTAGGAACAAGTCTTAAAGGTGAACGGTCTTCATCATATCGAATAGCATTAGCTAAGTCTCGCTCATATTGTTCTTTCATTATAGGAAGCTTCTGTACGTTCTTTTTTAAGCATAAGTAATAGGCTAAGCCAGAAACTAAACAAGGCATAAATCTAGTTGGGATATCAACGTCATTAATTTGGGCATTATTGTCTTGTATTGTTTGCCAGACATAGTAAATGAGTTTGTCCGTTGAGTTCTCTGGCGTTGGGTATAAGTGAACAACAGGAGTTTTTAATCGCTCTAGCCAATACTCGGTTGCTCTAGCTTTAGTGGCTTTATTAGGAATACCAACAAACTCATTACGATCTATTCTATCTAACGTGTAATCAGTGACTGTTCCACTGACCGTTCTTTGAATATACGCATCCAGGATGTCTATATCATAGCTATTAAGAGTGTATTCACTAGTTCCTTCAGTAAGGGTAAGTTCTACTTTAGAAACTTCCCACATTTGAATACCTCTGTTTGACCAATCAGCAAACATGATATTTAAAGAACGACGCGCAGTAACAGCATCATAAGACGTACGAGCTTCTAAACCAGCAAGCTCGTACGCTTCCTCTATTGCTGTCGCGACATCTAAACTAAATGCGCGAGTTCCTGACGTTGCCATGGATTACGATCCTGGAGCTTCATAATACTTTAAAAATTCACACCAAACCGTATACTCATTTCCTGCATCAGAAGTGGATGGTATTACAAAAAGTACATCCCCTGAATACCCTGAAGCTGCCGTATTCTTTAGACCACCAATCTCACTAAAATCAAACGAATTATCGTAAGCTAGTGTAAGAAAAGTAACATCTGTAGTTGCATCCCAATCAAGGGAAGCCGGGGCATCAGGTGCTCCACTACAGGTGTACCAAATTTTGTTTAAAGAAACATGCGCACACGATTCACCATTTAAGGTTGAAGTATTTAAAGCAGAAACATCTACCAATGTGGTGCTACTTGCACTTCCGTCAGAAAGAACAGAACAGTAAACAATAAGCTTCTTTTCGCCATCAAGTTGGTTAGTCGGTCCTGTGACTGTGTTAGCCATAAACTACCTCCTATATATTAACTATCAGCGAATGGAGTAACTATCGTTCCTGAACCTAATATGATCCCTTGAACTGCATATTTAGCAGACGCCATCGCAGTGACTTGTACAATACTACCCACAAGCCCACCTTTAGTAGTTCCATTCATAGTGATAACATCATTTGAACCACCTGATAGAAAAGTTTTACCTGTGGCATCGCTTACACCTATATAAAGCCCACCGACAAACTTATCAGTTCCGTCTGTCAAGATGTCCATATCTGTAGCTGCTGTTTCAACTACAAAAAAGAAAGTGGCTCCTAAGTTATTTGTTTGATTAGGATCGTCGTCTCTTCCAGGAGCAGTAGCTACAATACTTGGTAAAGTAAACTTACCATCTGCATCATTGCAAGTAAGAATTTTCCCTGCATGTGACGCAACGGTTAGTGAAGTATCAGCGGTTAAACTAACTACATTAGCGTTTCCTGCTGAAATAAACCCCGCAAGCGATCGTACAGGACCTGAAAAGGTTGATTTTGCCATATTAAGTCTCCTTAATAACTCTATCGTCTTGGCTTGTCTGCTAGGTCAGTCGATAGATATTAATAACTCCTAGTTTTTTGATTGTATCTTATTCTTGTATTAAAGGAAAGGGAGCCGAAGCTCCCTTTGTGTCTATCAGGAAAAAAAGGAAAGCGATCTAGAGTTAATTAACAGGCATTTTGTTATTAAGTTAAAAAAACAGACCGCCTTCCTTTGTTACTTAGGCGCCGGGTGAACCGAAAATACCACGCCAGTCACTCCATCCAAAACTGTAACGTTCTCTGGCTTTGTATCGAACATTTCCAGTTTCAAAGTCACCTTCCATGCTAGTAGATACAGGCGTTCTAACGAAGTGTTTAAGTCCGTTAGGTACGTCAGTTTTGATAAAGAAAGCATCAGTATCTGTCAGATAATGATTAACAACATAGCCTTCTGAGACCATTCCCATATTTCTAATTGCGTTAATATCATTGTCAGACGTAGCGACCCTTCCAGGAGTTTCCATGAGCCTATCCGCTGTAAACTGCAAAGCAGGTGGAATTATTAATTTCTTTGCTTGTGCATTAACCTTCAAATTTCGCTCATCTTTAAAGGCAGCAATATCAATTAATGCCTGTTCAAGAGAAGTTTCATTTAGGTCAGCTGCGGTAGAAAGCTCATTCTTCAGATCCACGTTAGCAACAGTCGGATGGTCTGTAGCACAAAGCTCTTTTCCATCACCACCAACATATGAAGAACTAAACGCATTGTTCAATACGTTAGCTGCTTTCACTTGTTTAGTTTGCTGCATTGATCGCGCTAGTGCTCTTGTGTAACGAGAAGAAAGCGTATCGTAGAGATTATCCTCAATCGCTTCTTCTGTCAACGCAAACGCAAGTGCAATCGTTTCGTGTGTAAAGCGTGCCGTCCAAGACTCCTGAGCTGTGTCATAAACGACAGCTGCTCCCTCACCTTTTGTTGGCGCCTCACCAAAGCCAGTCAACATCACTTCCTCTTCGAAAGCACGTTCAGAACTTTCGGTGTCAAAGATGTCTTCGTGCTCGTTATTGTACCTCTCATACTCTAATCCAAAGAGAGCATGGAGTCCAGGGACTAGTTCTTTAACTAGTTGGGCTCTATTAATCGCCATTATTTATGCTCCTTAAATTAGACTGCAAAGGTGTTAGTTGGGAATGTGAAGAGTCCTCTCGCATAAGCACCTATTGAATTGCTTGGTTGCGAGGCGAATCCTACACATAACGCTACACCACTTGAAGTAGTCGCTGTTGCCCCTTCCTTCGATCTACCGTTAGTTGTACTACCGGCAGTCGTTGAAAGAGTATATTTAGAACCGATAAAACTTACGGCAGGGGTTCCTGCTGTAAATTGAGCCTCGTAAACGATCCCAGGATCATTGTAAACGAGAGCTTCTGCATCGGCGCTCCCTTGTGTTGCGGTATCAGCAGTCCAAACTTTCGAGAAAGTTGGGGTGCCATCACTCGCAGTATAATATACTCCATAAAACACACCTATAGGAGTGCCAGTCGCCGTGCCTTGAATGACATAACCACTAGATAGATTAACGACATCACCTGAAAAGATTGATGCGTTAGTTGCACTTGCGATTCTCATTTTAGCAGGACGAATAACACCACCGTACATGTGATATGCAGGAGTAAAACCATCAGGTTTATTTGTATTAGCCATTAATGTTTCCTCTTACTTAATACACGTTATTCTTAATTCCCTTTGCCGGTAGGTTTACTACCGAAAGCAACTTTAGAAGTCCTTTGGATATCACTATCTTTTATAGGCATTCTAGCGTCGCTCTCTCGCATATAGTTATGGTCTACACCGTTCATAGCTGATTTTGCTTCAGCTTCAAAATACTCTTTTCGTTCTTGTGCGGTTTCAACGGGTACTTTAGCGAGAATTAAGCCTCCAACCCCAATTACTCCTTCAAGGTTTCCACTATCTACTGTCGGAGCTTCAAAATCAGGATAATCTTCTGCTCTCACAGGTTCATATCCTTCCCTAATACGTTTAGACATATTAGATTTATCATTCTCTCCTCTAGTAGCTTCACGGATCCACCTGAATTGATATCCAGGAGGAGCCTCTGGCGCATCTAACATTGAAGGGGGCTTCCAAGGCGTTCTGCGAGTTTGAGAGTCTCGTGTCTCTGCAGATCGTGAGTGACGATCAGTACCGACATCCTTTGTTCTATCATTGTCAGTCATTTTATACTCCTTCCATATGCTTAGCATATTCTTCAAGTGGCACGTCTAATCGTTTAGCTATCGCTACCTGACTAGGTGTCAATTTTATTTTGCGTACTCCTTTTTTACCTCCAGCACCTCTGCTGGAGGCAGCAACCTGTTGTACGGGGGCAGATTGCTCTTGAGAAAACTTGTGTGGAAAATTATCTTTCATTCTTTTATCCACTTCGACATAATAAGTATCTGAGGTCGGGTCTACCCCATTTTCAACTAATTCTTTATGTATACCAAATGCTGCAAACGTCATTGCTTGGTCCGTTCCGAACCATACATTATTTTTAGCCCATTCCTCTGCTTTAGGATCGGTCTGTCTGCTTTGATATTGTAAATTAGGTTGCTCCTGTACAGGAACTTCTTTTGAAGTGTCCCTTTCTCTAATTTGTTGCTGAGCCGTTAGTCTTCTAAGGTTTTCTGCTTCAGCACTTACCCTAGAAAGTTTTTCAGTCGCATCAGCAATTGCTCCTCCATCACCAGAGTTTTGAGCATCTTTTAAAAGTGTCTTTGCTCTTTCGATTTCAGATTGTACTCTGTTATCGTACTCTTTGAAAAGAGAAGAATCTGAATTTTTTAATTTCTCTTTTAACTGAGTTGCTGTGTTATTAACGTTTTTAGCATAATTAACTGCTTCATCCCGCTGTCGTTCTGCTTCACGCATTTTGTAAGTAAGCTTATCAATACGTTTTTGTACGGAAGCACTTACATCATCTAGCTCATCCTTCTCAGGCTCTTTTTCTTCTTGTGCTACTACGGGTTGGTCTTTTATTGAGTCATCTACATCTGCTTCATGTATATCGACCTCCCCTTCTGGGAGCTCTAGTTCTAGCTCTATATTTTCTGCGTTATTGTCTTGCATGAGTTTTCCTCAAGAGTATTATGATAAAATTGCTTCGGGATCTTCTATGGTAGCTAAAATCTCATCATCATTTAAAAGACGCATATCGCCACCTTCTATCTGAAAACGAGCTCCAGCATATCTACCAAAAATCACCCAATCACCTTCTTTACACCACGGTCCTTCAGGAAACTTATTTGGGTCACCGTAGGCATTTGGACCCAAACCAACAACATAGCCAACAACAGTTGCAAGTCTTTCTTTATCAATCGTTGCTTTAGCTAAGTGTATGCCTCCTTTAGTTACCGCAGACTGTGAAAAAGGTAATATTAAAATACGATACCCCGTTGGACGTGGTAACGATTCTGCATGAGACTCTAAATTATCAGGGGTAATAACGTCTTCTGATTGTTCCACAGGAACAGCGTCACTACTACCGAAATTCATGACTCGGTCTGGAATAGTTTTTGCGACATCACTAGTCATTTGCATTCTCCATATTAGAATGTAAAGTTTGAATTTCTAATTCAGCAAAATTCAAACCTGCTATTTCACCAACTATCCTTTGGTATTGTTCAAAATTTTCAATACTTCCGGAAGCTAATGTTTGCGTAAGAGCTTCTTTTCTCTCACGATATTTACGGAGCAAATGCTCCGCTGCTAAGATATAATCCATCTATTTAATGTAGTTATACCAAAGAAGTCCTTTAGTTTGTCCGTAAGCTGCTTTCACTTTAGCTTCTTGACCAACTACGTTACCTTTTTCATCCGTATTCACTTCACCTGCAGTAACAGACTGTGTTCTAGTGTTATCAACCATTGCTGGTTCACTAGGCTCAGGTCTGTTCACCTTTTTAGAGGGTGACGGATATTTTTTCATACCATCGAAATAATCACGCATCAGTTATCTCCGTTTTGTTTTCGAGTATCTCGAACTGTCTTAACTAATTCAGTATAGGCTTTGTCTGCATCTACTTTAGTTTTTTGCTCTAGTTCTTGTAAGTCAATAGCTGCTCTGGTGTCTTCTTTTCTAGCATCCGCTTCAATTTTTTCTCGCTTAATCGTCGCGTCTAGTTCAGCTTTAACCATTTCAACTTCTTTATCCCGTAAATCTTCTTGCTCTTTTTGCATCAACTGTTCTTTTTCAAGTTGTAGTTGCTTCTCGAACATTTCACGTTGTGGGTCTTGTTGTGCCATCGCCTGAGCTTTTGCCATTGCCTGAGCCTGACCCGTAACTTGTTGTGTTGCTTGTGCTGCCATCATAGCGATTTGATTCATAACCTCTGGAGGCATTTGTCCATCTTCCATAGCTGGAAGCTGTTGTCCCATCGCCTGCTCTATCTGTTGTCGATACAACATCGACTCATGCTCTTGAATATTTGCGCCTATAGATTGCATAGCAATAGGGTTTTTCTGTACCATTGGGTTCTGCATAAAAGCACCATGGGCTGTAATATATGCTTCATGGTTTTGAAACGGATAAGCCTTTATTGGCTTGCCTGTCATAGATGCCTGTTGGTCACTGATAGGATCCCGTGGCGGAACCTCCTGTTCTGGAGGTAATATTGCATCAATATCCTTTATATTTAAGGCTAGATACATTTTACGGTAAGACTCTTTTAAATCATGTAACTGAGGCGCTGCTTGCGCCATTTGTAGTTGTGTTTGAGCTAAAGTTATTCTTTGAGTCATACTGAAGATATTTGGGTCACTTACCGGTACAACATCGACAGAATTATCAAAATCCTCTTTAAAAACGTTTTCTGACGCCCCTTGTACTTGATAAGGGTACTCAGGAGGTAAAAATTCACCAAAAACTCTTTTTAAAATCTTAAACTCGGTTCTTTGGGCATAATGCAACCTTTTATGGATTGCAGACATAACTCGCTGCCCTTTTTCCATTAAAGCTACCGTTGTACCAACAGGAGCTTGTGAATTACCGTCTCCTGTAGGATCTTCTACAGTAGCTGCAAATCTTTTGCCTGAATCAACCAATGCGCCTAATAAAGACGTTAAAGTGTTGCTTGGCTCTTTGTAAGGTAAAGGCAAAAACGCATCTTGTAATCTTCCTCCCGGAGCATCAACATCTCGCCATTCTCCGGGCTGTAATGGGTCATCATGACGCTGAATATTCAATCCACGTGATTTAAACCCTGCTGGAAGGTTAGAAAGTGTCCCTGCGTCTATTAATTGGCGTAAAATCGCTGTAACTGACTTAGTTAAGCCGCCCATCATATGAATTAGCCCAAAACCGTAAAAACCTAGTCCCGGAAGAAACTTATAATGAGTAAAATGCTCAATTTTCTTCTTCATAGGGTCTTTTTCGTTGTAATTTGGCCTAATTGCAAGAATTTTGTTGTTATCTTTGCAAATAGTTACAATATAAGGCAACGCTACGCCTGTTTCTTCCCCGTTTTGGTCTGTATCTTGGTATCCTTCTAAATCTAAACCAACATGCATCTCTAATAACGTATATTCCTCATCACTAATGGTTCTAGTAAGCCCTTGTAGCTCATCTATTTTATCATCAACGTCAGTTGTGTCCTGTACTCCTCCCGGAGACGACATTTCCATGTCTTTATAGAAACCAGAAAGCTGTAACTTACGTAATTCGTTTTCATTCATATGAATTACGTGAGTAATCCGGGGTGACGTCAGTAAATCAACCGCATAATAAGGAACAACTAAATCTTCTGACTTAACAAAACGCGCTACTGCACGTCCAACTGAAGGATCGTAGTAAACTTTTTTAAAGGCTGAACCAGATAACGGTAAATAAAACAATAATTGATCCATTTCTGGGTCATATTCTTCCATTTTATACGTTATTTGGTAATTCATGAAGTTTTTAACACGATTCGCTTTTGCTAACTTAGCGTTATCGGTCATTCCTAAAACTTCCGTATCTACAGGACCACCAGCGGGTAACATTTCCTTATAAGCTTGCGCTTGAAACTGTGTTACTGCTTCTGCGAGTATCGGATGGTGAACTCCCGAAGCTCCAACAAAAGGCTGTGACCTAGAATCAGAGTTAATTCCTAATAAATCTAACCCTTCTGTGTATGTTTGAAACCAATCGTTCCTAGACTCTAGGTCGTCTTCGTAGGAACCTACTAATTCTGTAGAAATTGTGTTTAATTCTCGGTCATCTAAAGTTTCTGCTAAGTTTTCTCCAAACTTAGAAACCTCTTCATTAGAAAAATCACTGCCGAGAATAATTGAACCATCGGGTTGAAGAAAAAGCTCAGTTTCTTCCTCCGGTTGTTGTATAATTTCTAGTTCAATTGCTTCTTGGGAATTAGGAACTGCAGAAATTAGTTGTCTTTCAATAGCCATATCGCCAAATCATAGTCTGATTTTCATTAATAATAAACTCTCTGGCCTCCATAATGCCTTTCCTCTTCAAAATAGTCACTGGTTAGTTGTAAAAAACCACCTTCCCTAAACCGGGCTAAGGCTAAAGTTGTAGCATCAACAAGATCATCGTTCTCGCCTCCTGGAAAATCTGAAACTTCTTCCATTAATTCCTCACCGAAACGATTATCAGGAACCCAAACTCGTCCATCCTGAAAAATAGGAGACACAGAATTTAACCTAGCAATCTTATCTTGACCTTTTCCCGGAGAAAAAGTGTTAACAGGAATACCTACTCTGCGTAATTCTTGTACTAAAGGAAGCCCACTAGCTTTAGCCTCAACAATTACAGTATCCGGGTTCCAATACTCATACAAACGTAAAGCTTCATGCTTTAATTCAGGGAAATCGAAACGCTCTTTTATACAGTCTATCAAAATTAGATGCGCATCATCCCCTTGGTATAAGTCTTCCCCAATTTTCCCTTCGGGATAAAAAACTCCCCACGTTGTTACCGCAGTAAAGTCAGCCCTTTCTGACTTTAAAAAAGCCGTATCATAAGATTGGATAATGTAATCACATTTAGGCGGTTTGTTTTCCTCCCAAATCTTAAACCAATCTTTAGGGATAATTGAAATACCCTCACCTGTCGGCCTTTGCATATACTGCGCAGCCCATTTAGAAGGACTAACTGAAGCTTTAATACTTTCAAGTTCTTCTAACTTCCAATATTCTTTCCAAAGCGGATTCCCTGAAGGTAGAACTGCAGGAAATTCTATAATTTTCCATTGATCTGCCCCTTCATCCTGAGCCATTTTTCTAGTTAACCGACCCGTGAGATCTTTTTTATTCCACCGCGTCATCACAATAACGATTGCGCCTCCGGGCTGTAATCTTTGTCGCGGTCCAGCCATGAACCATTCATACGCTTCGTCCATCGCTTTATCTGACATCGCATCCTGCTCTGAATGAGGATCGTCAATAATGAACAAATCCGCACCCCTACCCGCTAATGCACCTCCAATACCCGCTGCGTAATATTCCCCACCTTTATTAGTTAACCACTTACCCGCAGAACGACTATCCGCTTTTAGCTCAGTTTCAGGGAATAAGGTTTTATATTCCTCACCATCAATTAAATCTCTGACTTTTCTACCAAAATTAATAGCAAGATCCGCTGTATGGGTGGCTTCTATAATTTTTAGTTTAGGATTTTTACCTAATAAATACGCAGGAAACAAATGAGAAGCAAACTCAGACTTTGTATGTCTGGGAGGCATATTAATAATTAAACGTTTTAATTTACCACTAGCAATATCATCGAAAGCTTTGGCCATTTTTACATGGTGATCGCCATTAATAAACTCTGCCCAGATAGACTGAACAAAGTTCATGAAGGTACTAGTGGATTTTTCCTGAAACTCTCGTTTTTCCAGTTCTTCTAAAAGAACCGTAAATTCTTTCGCCTCAGCTTTAGTTAAATAAGAAACATCAATATTCTTTAAAGCTCTGAGCTTATCCGCATTAGAGGACATTTATTTCTTTCTACTAGGCCGGTTTTTATACATTTCTAGATTCTGTAATTTAGTTAACAGATCTTCTTTAGGAGGAGTCGGAGTTCCAAGTGCTTCGTTTGCTTTAACAATATCACCTAAAAGAGCGTCTTGAAACCTTCCTTCCGGAGGAGTTACTGGTGCTTCATCAACCATTTCTTTCGCTATTTCATCAAACGCTTCATCAGGAGCATTATTAATTAATCTACTTTGTTCCTTTTGGTATCTTCTTATCTGTTCTTGATG
>Ga0208180_1001224_pt1 | contig 16558 bp, 17 predicted proteins | sample MalvireepMed_s16_FD_184241 | JGI IMG/M metagenome (GOLD analysis project Ga0208180, IMG submission 184241) | Marine viral communities from the Global Malaspina Expedition - Malaspina viral metaG DeepMed_s16 (SPAdes) (version 2) | ecosystem: Environmental > Aquatic > Marine > Oceanic | place...
CGGTAACGGTGTTGTGCTGTTCTGGGTTTTTGAACTTTTAGACTGGATCTAAAGCCAATTTAAAGGAGGCCTACCCCTAAAGTCAAAGAAATTCACATTAATTATGCTTCATCTCACACAGCGGAGGGGAAAATAGAGTATCAACTAAAGTTTAGTGTATTGGTAAAAGGATTATTTTGTGGTACTTTAATGCACATGATTACAGAGCCTTCGTGGAAATCTTACGTAGTAGAGACAGCAGAGCCTGTACTAACCCCTGACCAATGTGATGAGATTATTCGTATTGGGCGTAATGAAAAAGTATTAAATGCAACTATTGGTACACAAGACGAAGATGATACGCTGTATAGAAAAAGCAATATTAGTTGGATACCTTTTGCTGATGCCTTGCCAATATATCAAATAATTACCAAATGGATGGAAGTAACCAATAATAACTATTTTGGTTTCGATAATATGCAGTTATCCGAGCAAGGACAATATGCTGAATATAAAAAGGGTGGTTTTTATAATTGGCATATGGACTCTAATGTGGAAATGTCCTCAATGCCGACAGTTAGAAAAATATCCATGACATTGCTTTTGTCTGACCCTTCTGATTTTAGTGGTGGTGAGTTGGTATTATTCAATGGGGGAAAATTAGATGATGCTAATGAAGGAGCTAAATTTGAGCTAAAACGTGGTCATGCTATATTTTTTGCCTCTTTTCTGCTGCATAAGGTTAATCCAGTAATTAAGGGTAATCGTAAATCTTTGGTGATGTGGTTTGGTGGCACACCTTTGAAATAATTGGTATGCTTGTCTTATGGGATGTCCTACAAAAACATGGAAGAATAAAGAGAGGAAGGTCGCAGAATTTTTCGAGGGTGAAAGAACGCCTTTATCTGGCGGAAACTCTAAAATTACGAGGGCTGATGTGATTCATGATAAATATTTCATAGAGTGTAAATATAGGAAAAACCATAGCGTTGTATCTTTATGGGATAAGACTAAGGCTCTGGCAGATACGGAAAGGAAAACACCTATTGTGGCGCTTTGCGAGAAAGGTCGCCAGGGATTCTGGTTATTAATCCATAATGAGGATTGGGAGAAATTAAAATGACAATAGCAGCTTTTGACCCTGGATGTTTGGGGAATTATAGAAAAAGAAAGTATCTTTTGCATATTCAATGGAATGATGGTACAGGACAAATTTGCAGATATGCTTTGGTTGAGACTATGAGTGAAAACGATATAGAGCATAAGACCAAACAAAAATATGAAGATGAAACCGAATTGAGCCAGTTGGAAATATGGGAAAAGAAGTATAAGACGGATAAATACAATATTGGCCCAGTAAGCAAAGAGCAGGAAGGATTTGATAAAATGGTAAAAGAGGCTAATCCGAAAGAAAAAATCCATTTAGAGTCATCTAGAAGAAAGTCAAACAAGATAAGATGAACGAATTAGAAGAAGCCGAAGAACTAAAGACGCTTTTAGCTGAAGAAGAAGCTGAAAAAGAGTTAAATCTTCTTAATCATTATCAGCCCTATGATTATCAGAAAAAATTTCATAACGAAATAGCCAGTCAAAGATTATTAATGGCAGGTAACAGGGTAGGTAAATCTTTTTCAGGTGCTATGGAAATGGCCTTTCATACAACAGGGTTATATCCTAAATGGTGGAAAGGTAAGCGTTTTAATAGGCCTGTTCGTGCTTGGGCAGGAGGGGTGTCTAATGAAACTACCAGAGATGTTTGTCAGAAGGAATTATTAGGCCAGCCTGATGATCCAGGTGCTAAAGGTAAAGGCACAATCCCTAAAGATAAAATTGGCGAGACTGTTAGAAAAGCAGGTGTCCCCAATGCGGTGAACTCGGTAACGATAAGACACGTTACAGGCGGTTATTCCAGAATAGGTTTTAAGGCTTATGAAATGGGTAAGGAAAAATGGATGGGGGAATCGGTTGATGTAATTTGGCTGGATGAAGAACCTCCTGCTGGTATTTATACACAGGCTTTGACCAGAACAGCAGATAAAGGCGGAATTGTTTATATGACTTTTACTCCAGAACAAGGTATGACCGAGACTGTTGCCCAATTTGTAAACGATTTAAAGGAAGGACAAGCGCTTATTCAGGCAACATGGGATGATGCTCCGCACATGACCAAGAGTATTAGAGAGCAAATCTTACAAGCCCTACCTCCGCATGAGAGAAAAATGCGTGAACAAGGTGTACCACAACTGGGTTCAGGTTTGGTTTTCCCTGTACCTGAGAATTATATTACTTGCGAACCATTAGAAATACCTGAGTATTGGCCGCGTTTATGTGGATTGGATTTTGGTTGGGATCACCCAACAGCAGCAGTTTGGATAGCATGGGACAGGGATAGCGATATTATTTATGTTTATGATTCTTATTCTATGCGCCAAGAAACTGTACCTGTACACGCGAGTGCAATTAAATCAAGAGGTAAATGGATACCTGTTATTTGGCCACAGGATGGCAGACAAGCAGATAAGGGTAGTGGTAAAAATTTAACTGACCAATATAGAGCCGAAGGTGTAAATATGTGTGCTGACTGGTTTACCAATCCGCCTCAACCTGGGGCTAGAGATGGTACTGGTGGTAATTCTGTTGAAGCAGGTATTATGGAAATGCTAACCAGAATGAAAACACAGAGATTGCTTATATTTAATAACCAAACTGCTATTATGGAAGAGATGCGTATGTATCACAGAAAGGATGGCAAGATAGTACCCTTGCATGATGATTTGATTTCTGCCATGCGTTATTGTGTAATGTCGTTAAGAAAGACTAGAATGAAAAATTATGAACCCATGCAACATAAAACTGATTCTGAATTTAATGTTTTTACTTAGAGGAAAAGATTAAATGGGCGGTAAAAGCGCTATACAACAACCTTACAGGCCAGAGGGCGATATTTTTGGTGATTATGATTGGGCAAGTGTTTATGCTAATCCAGAATATTCTGCCTATGTACCAAGATGGGATGAAAAATCAGGTGAATATCATTATGGTTCAGTAATACCTGTAGATGAAGATGATGCTTATGAATTAGGCTTACCTAAGATGTCTTATCTGCATTTAAAAAGGGCGGATCATTCTACCTTTTATAAGGCAGTACGAGCCGAAGAAAATTTAGGTAGGACTACTATTAAAAAAGGTGCTAGGCGTTATGCTGTTCCTACTGAATATGAAAATCCTATTACAAGGACAAAGAGGAAATTAAAAGGTGAAATATAATGGGTGGTAGAATTACAGGTATGTTTACAGGCGCGCAGGGCAAGCAAAAAGCAAGTGCTATTGCAGGCCCAGGACACATGTATCAGTATGATAAAGGTTATCTTGATCCTAAAGAACATTATGAAAAATTAAAAGGCGAAGGTAAGAAAGTGCGCCAAACAACAAAAGCTGCTGGCTTGGGTGGTGGAAAAGCGCCTATGTATCAACTGTGGCAAGATTCAGATGTTACGCCAGGAGGAGGCGGTGGCTGGACAGAAATTCAAAGAACAAATATATCTCCTTTTTCATCAACTCCAGGAAGATACAATATAGTAAAAGATCCAGATTACGTTGCACCTGGAGGAACAACTACTGCATCAGCAGTTACTTCAACTTTAGCGGAGAGAAAAGCCAGAGGTAGCGGTTATGGGCAGAGAACAATTATGACGAGGGCAAGAGGTGTAGAAGAAGAGGCTAATGTTAAAAGAACAATGTTAGGTAGCGGAAACTATTAGTGATATACGCTGTTGTTGATGAAACATGGCGAGAATCTGTAACTAGCTTTGTATGCAAACGTGCTTTTGTTTACGAGTTAAAGGAAGCATCTTCTTTTATCGGTTTTGTAGAAGATGGCAAGGTAATTGGCGGTATTTTATTTACTGATTATGATGGACATAATATATATATACATTTAGCTTTGAGTACACCAAGAATATGTCAAAGACGTTTTATTAGGTATATGTTTGATTACTGCTTTAAGCAGTTAAGGTGTGGTAGAATCACAGCGGTTACTGTAGAGGGTAAGAAAAGAAGCGAAAGATTAATAAAAGGGGTTGGATTTACAAAAGAAGGGATTGTTCGTAAGGGCTTTAATATGAAAAATAAATATGTAGATGCAGCTGTATATGGTATGTTAAGAGAAGAATGTAAATGGTTATAGAGGAAATTAAACATGGGCGGTAAATCAGCACCTAAAATGCCTCCTCCACCTCCTGCTGTAGATACTTCTTTGCAGGATAGGCAAAAAGAAGAAGAGGCGAAGCTGGAAAGGGCAAAAGATAAAATGTTGGCATCTAAAAGGCAAGGTCAATACGGTACTATTTTAACAAGTGGTAAAGGCGTTGAAGAGGAAGCAGCAACAGCTAAAACACTTTTAGGCGGTTCTAGTAAGAGTGCTTATTCGTAATGGATACTTTTGACTACATTAAAAAAAGATGTGCCAGGATGGAGGCAGAGCGCCAAACATGGGAAACCCATTGGCAGGAAATTTTGGATTACACTATGCCAAGAAAAGCCGATATTACTTTTGTTCGTTCCAAAGGCGAGAAAAGAACAGAAAGGTTATTTGATTCAACTGCAATTACAGCTTCTAATCTTTTAGCAAGTAGTTTGCAAGGTACATTAACTTCTCCATCATTAGCATGGTTTCATTTAAAGATAAGAGACAAAGAACTTAATGAACAAAGAGATGTACAGCTTTGGCTGGAAGATACTGCGAGAAGAATGTATGACTTGTTTAATGATACAAATTTTAATACCGAAGTCCATGAATTGTATATGGATCTTTGCTCTATTGGCACAGCTGCCATTTTTGTAGAGGAAGCTAATGAAGGATATGATGTTGGCGGTGTTCATTTTAATACTTTGCATATTGCCGAATATTATATACAGGAAAATATTGCAGGTAAGGTAGATACGCTTTATCGCAAATATAAACTTACAGCAAGACAAGCTGTTCAGGAATTTGGTGAAGATAATGTAGGGGAGAAAGTTAAGAAGGCAGCTGGTGATTCACCAGAGAAAAAGTTTAACTTTATTCATGCTGTAGAGCCTACAGAAGATTACGAAAGGGCTACAGGCAAGTCTGCTACAAAACTGCCTTTTCATTCTTGCCATGTTTGTGTAGAAGATAAAATGAAAGTTAGGGTAGGCGGTTATAATGAATTTCCTTATCTTGTGCCAAGATGGTCAAAAGCAACAGGTGAAATATTTGGTAGAAGTCCTGCCTTTAATGCTTTACCTGATATTAAAACATTAAATAAAGCTGTTGAGATTGGTTTGAAAGCATGGGCTAAAGCTATTGATCCGCCATTACTTGTGCAAGATGATGGTGTGATAGGCCGTGTAAGAATGACACCTGCAGGAATTACTGTAGTGCGTTCTGATTCAGCTGTTAAACCTCTTGAGATTGGTTCTAATTGGCAAATAACAGATATGAAGGAAACACAATTACGTACAGCAATACGTCAAGCATATTATTCAGACCAGTTACAATTACAAGAAGGCCCACAAATGACGGCAACAGAAGTGCAAGTAAGATATGAATTAATGCAGCGTTTACTTGGCCCAACATTAGGCAGATTCCAGTCAGAGTTTTTAAATCCGTTAATTGAAAGAGTTTATGGAATCATGTCCAGAGCAAATGCTGTACTTCCTCCGCCAGAAGAAACAGAAGGCTCGGATATGGATATTGAATATGTTGGCCCATTGGCTCGTTCACAAAGAATGGAAGAAGCTGTAGCTGTTGAAAGGTTATATCAACTAGCTATGAATGTAGCACAAGCCGATCCTGGCGTTATGGATTTAATAAATCATGATGAAGCAATACGTGTAAGAGCAACATTGCTAGGTGTACCTAAGACTATTCTTAGAGGTAGGGATGAAGTAGACCAAATGAGGCAAATGAGGGCGCAACAACAACAAATGATGATGCAAATGCAACAAGCCCAAGCACAAGCAGAAACTATGAAAACAGGCGCAGAAGCAGCGCAAACAATGTCTGATCCAGCTTTAGCAGAAATGGGTGAAGCTATAGCTGCTGAAACAGAAGGCCTACCTGCTTAATGATTGACGCAGAATTAAAAGATATAAAAAAGATTTATCTTTCTACCTTTACATCTACAGAGGGAGAAACCGTATTAGCTGATTTACAATCGGCTTATTATCATAGGAGTTCTTTTTCAAAAGACCCTTATGAAACTGCTTACCGAGAAGGACAAAGATCGGTAATTATTCGTATATTAAACTTACTAGAAGAGGACAAAGAAAATGGCTGAAGAACAAGAGACCACAACACAAGACAATCCAGTAGAGGATACTTTACTTGGATCTGGTGAAAGTGATAATCCGACAGATTGGCGATCTGGTTTATCTGAAGAATTACAAAATGATGCTACTATTCAAAATATTAACGATATTGAATCAGCAGCGAAAACATTAGTACACCAGCAAAAAAGAATGGGGAGTTTAGTACCAATCCCTAAAACTGATGAAGAAAGAGCCGAGTTGTATGACAAACTAGGCAGGCCTGAAGAAGCTGGAAAGTACGAAGTTAATATTCCAGATACTCACCAACAATTTTTCTCTGAGGAAAATGTAAATCAGTTTAAAAATGTAGCGCATCAGATTGGTCTTAATAACGATCAAGTTAATGCTTTAATTAATTATCAGCTTGGCGCTATAGAGCATGATTTAAAACAAAGCGAATATGCTGCGGTTTCCGATAAAGGAAGTACCGAAGAATCCCTTAAACAGGAATGGGGTTTTGATTACGATAAGAAATTAAGATCGGCACATAGGGCTTTGGATGTTTATGGTGATGATGAATTAAGAGCCTTAATGGATGGTGGGGCTGGTAATCATCCTGCAGTTATTAGACTCTTTGCGCGTTTGGGCGAAGATGTAACAGAAGATATGGCAAAAAATACGCAAAATAATACTTTGGCAGTATCCGCATTAGACGCAAAAGATGAAATAGCTAAAGTGTTTGCAGATAAAGACCATGCTTATCATAAAGCAGACCATCCAGAACATAGAGAAGCAGTTGATAGGATGCAACAATTACATGAAAAAGTGCATGGTGCTTAAATAATTTTTGTGTTATATTGAAAATACTTTATCTGCCCTTATATTGGATAACAGATAATTCGTTTGGTTAGGCGTAACTAACAAGGTTTTCCCTTCTAGGACAAAAAGCCGACTTATGGGATATGATGTATTCTCATGGGGAGGTATGTCCACTATCCTTTTAATATTGCATAAATGGAGACAATAATATGTCTACTCAAATAACGACAGCTTTTGTCGAACAATATAAGAGTAATGTCTTGCATTTGGCTCAGCAAAAAGGTTCTCGACTAAGAAATGCGGTACGTGTAGAAATGGTTACAGGTAAAAGCGCATTCTTTGAAAGGATTGGTTCAACTGCAGCAGAAAAACGTACAAGTCGTCATAGCGATACTCCTAGAATGGATACACCTCATTCAAGACGTAAAGTATCTCTCGATGATTACGATTGGGCGGATTTAATAGACCAAGAAGATAAGGTCAGAATGTTAATTTCACCTCAGTCTGAATACGCTATAGCTGGTGCAAATGCAATGGGCCGAGCAATGGATACTGCAATTATTGATGCTGCTACAGGAACTGCTTATAGTGGTGCTGCTGGTGGAACTTCGGTTTCTTTACCATCAGGCCAAAAAGTAGCTCATGGTAGTGCTGATCTTAGTGTTGCTAAACTACGTTCTGCTAAAAAGATTTTAGATGCAGCAGAAGTAGACCCTGATGAAGAAAAATTTTTAGTATGCTCAGCAGAACAAATTGATGCTCTGCTAGCTGAAACAGAAGTAACATCTTCTGATTTCAATACTATAAAAACTTTGGTTCAGGGAGATATTGATACCTTTATGGGTTTCAAGTTCATTAGGTCAGAAAGGCTAAATACTGATAGTACTCCATCAAGACAAGTTTTAGCATTTGCTAAATCTGCTATAGGTCTTGCTATAGGCTCTGACATTTCTACAAAAATATCTGAACGTGCTGATAAAAACTATGCAACCCAAGTATTTCTATCCATGACTATCGGTGCTACACGCATTGAAGAAGAAAAAATGGTAGAAATTGCTTGCAACGAATAATAGGAGGTTAAAATGGCTGTTACAACTCAAAAATCTACTGAGTACACAAATGCTACTGCGACTCCTGTTACTCCTAACAACACAACCGAAATGCATGGTAGAGAACGCATTATGTTCTTTACTCATGACCAAGATGGTGTTGGGGATGCTGGTTCAACAGTAGCGCTAGGCGAACTACCTGCTGGCCGTGTTAGGATTATTGGAGGGCTTTCACGCTTCTATTGTAACTGGACTGCAAGTTCACAAACAATGGATATAGGCTGGGAATCTTTTACTGCTATGGATGGAACAACAACTGCAGCTGACCCTGATGGTCTGGTTGATGGTCTTGATGTAGATACTGCTGGGTACTTTGCTGTTGAAAGTGCTTTAGCAGCAGAAAAAGCAACTGGCGGTACACATATCTTTGAAAGTAAAGATGGTGTCGTGATAGCTGCCAAAGCAATCGCTGCATTGGCTGATGGTGATGATTTAGTCGGATATATAACTTATATTGTAGACTAAGTAGCTTTAACTTAGGGGGAATTGTATTGCTATATAATTTCCCCTTTGTTATATTTCTTTTATGGCTACTGAAGTTTCAATATGCTCTAAAGCATTAAGGTTATTAGGTGATGATCCCATTACTTCTCTTACTGATGATTCAGAAAGGGCGAGGTTATGTAATTCCTTGTATGGTGATGCGCGAGACTATCTTCTAAGGTCGCATCCCTGGAATTTTGCTATTACTAGAGCAAGTTTGGCTCAATTATCAGATAGTCCTGCTTATCAGTATTCCTATCAATATGCTTTGCCTACAGATCCTTATTGTTTAAGGGTTCTATCAATGGAATATGAAGATTATATTTTTAAAGTAGAAAACTTTGCTACTGAAGGAAGGGTATTATTAACTGACGAGAGTACGGCAAAAATATTATATATAGCGCGTATTACTGATACTAATAGATTTGATCCTATGTTTACAGATTTATTAGCAACTAAGCTGGCTTTAGATCTTGCCTATCCTGTTACTAATAGTGTCAATCTGATGGGGCAAGTGCAGAAACTTTTTGAACGCAGACTTTCAGATGCTAGAAGTATAGATGGACAGGAAGGATTTATTGACGATCTTGTTTTAGACGTATTTACTGATTTTAGGAAGTAACTATGGCTAGAGTGCATCCCATTCAAACCAATTTTACTGCTGGTGAGATTACACCTAAATTGGCAGGGCAGATAGATTTTGAAAAATATGCTAATGGTGTTGAGACTATGGAGAATATGGTTGTGCAAACGCAAGGTGGCGCAGATAGGCGTAGTGGTACTCGTTTTGTTTGTGAGGTAAAAGATTCTTCAAAAACTACAAGACTTATTCCTTTTGAATTTAATATAACTCAATCTTATATATTGGAATTTGGAGATCAATATATAAGGTTTTATAAAGATAATGGACAAATAGTAGAAGCAAATAAAACAGTAAGTGCGATAACAAAAGCAAATCCAGCAGTTGTTACAGCAAGTTCTCATGGTTATTCTAATGGAGATCATGTATGGCTTGTTAGTGTTGCTGGTATGACCGAAGTGAATGATAGAAGATATGTTGTTGCAAATAAAACAACGAATACGTTTGAATTATCTGGTGTTGATAGTAGTTCTTATACAACTTATAGTTCTGGCGGTAATGCCCAAAAAGTATATGAAATATCAACAAGCTATACCGAAGCACAAGTATTTGATTTACAATTTGCCCAATCTGCGGATGTTATGTATATTACGCATCCTTTACATGAACCTTCTAAATTAACAAGAACAGCCCATACTACATGGACATTATCAGAAGTAGATTTTCAAACTGGCCCATTTTTGGATGCTAATACAACAGCAACAACGCTAACAACAAGTGCGACAACTGTAGGAACAAGTAGAACCTTAACTGCCTCTGCCACAACAGGGATAAATGGTGGGTCTGGTTGGGCAACTACAGATGTAGGAAGGCTCGTCAAATTAGGAGATGGTTGGGGAAAAATTACAGGAAGAACTAATACAACAGTTGTAACCTGGACTATTGTGGTTGCAGCAACTGGTTCTGGTGGAACAGGTTGGTCATTGGGGGCATGGTCTGATACGGATGGATTTCCTGCTTGTGTTTCATTTTATGAACAACGTCTTGTATTTGCAGGAAGTACAAGTTATCCGCAAACAATATGGGCGAGTGAATCAGGATTATACGAGGAATTTGATGTAGGAGATGCTTCTGCCTCAGATGCTTTTATTTATACGATTGCAGCAAATAAAGTAAACTCTATTAGATGGTTAGCGCCAGCACCTAGAGATTTAATGATAGGTACTGCAGGAGGCGAGTTTCAAGTTAATAGGCCTACAGGTGAGCCATTAAAACCTACTAATGTCCAAATAAAGCAAACAACTACTTATGGATCACATACTACTCCGCCTATTTTAATAGGTAGTACCATTATGTTTTTTCAAAGACAAAAAGCCAGATTAAAAGAATTGGCTTATAACTTTTCTTATGATGCTTATGTAGCGCCTGATATGACTTTACTGGCTGAACATATTACAGGAGATGGTGTTGTAGATGTAGATTATGCCCAAGAGCCTGATTCTGTTTATTGGGCGGTAAGAGAAGATGGTGTTTTATTAGGCATGACTTATCAGCGTGAAGAAGAAGTAGTCGCCTGGCATAGGCATTTATTAGGCGGAAAGCAACAGGCTTGTACTGCTACAGTAAGTGATTATGCGAATATTGTAACAGGTAGCACTTTAAAATTTACTAAGTCTGATGGTACAACAGTTACTTTTACATCAACTACAGGGACAGCAGGGACAAACGAATTTAAAACTGAAACTAATAACAACACTACAGCAACTAATTTAAAAAATGCCGTAAATGGCCATGCAGATTTTACTTCAACAGTAGCAAGTGCTGTAGTTACTATCTCAGAGACTACACCTAATGGCACAGGTTTACTTACTGTAGAATCTTCTGATACTGTTAGATTAACTACACAAGATGAAAAATCCTCGGCAGTAAAAAGTGTAGCTAGTATAAACGAGGCTACTGAAAATCAGGTATGGGTTGTAGTGCAAAGATTGATTAATGGTAGTACAGTACAGTATGTAGAGTATATGGATACTACCCTTAATCAGGATAGCGCTTTAGCAGGTACTATTAGTGGTGGCACAACAACGCTGACTTCATTAGACCATTTAGAAGGAGAGACTGTGCAAATTTTAATAGGAGATGCAGTTTTTCCTACACAAAAAGTATCAAGCGGTGCTATTTCAGTAACAATACCAAGTACGTTTGCTAATAGAACAATAGAAATGGGGTTGGGTTATATCTCTACTATTAAAACAATGCGAGTAGAAGCAGGTTCGCAAGCTGGTACTGCACAAGGTAGGAAAAAGAGATACAATGAAGTATTGGTTAGATTATATAAAACAGTAGGTGTAACAATAAATGGAGACCAAATACCTTTTAGATCATCAGCATCAAAGATGGGACAAAATATACCGCAATTTACAGGAGATAAAAGAGTAACTAATCTTGGTTGGGATAGAGAAGGCCAGGTAACAATTAAACAAACACAGCCATTACCCATGACAGTATTAGGGGTAACTGGAACATTAGTAACAAGCGATTAGGAGATAATTATGGGCAGTAAAGCAATCATACCATTAGCTATTGCAGGTGGCGCTTTTTTTGCCAGCCCTACTCTTAGTGCTTCTCTAGGTAAGATGTTTGCCAGCGAGGGATTAAAAAAAGCTATTCCAATTTTAAGTATGGGTGCAAATGTTCTCGGTGGTATATCAGCAGTACAATCACAAAAACACCAGTTTAAGCTTTTGGGCAGAGAAAGAGAGTGGGATGAGTATAATAGAGAAACACTTAGGCTTCAAACAGATACTAATGAGGCTATAAAGGCAAGAAGAAGGATGCAAGAACAAATGGCGTATGCTGGTGCTTCAGGCTTTGCGCCACAAGAAGGAAGTAGCTTAATTAGTTACAGAACAATACTAGATGATTATTATGTAAACAAAAAATTTAATGATCTTAATTATAGAGATGCTGTTGCTAGAGCCTCTATGCAGGCAGCGAGAATTAAACAGGATATAAAGGCAAAAACAACAGCTAGTTTAATGACAGCAGCAAGTGGCGCAGCAAAAGCAGGAACAACATTAATGGATAACTAATATTATGCCTATAACTGTAAAACCTACAAAAGCTATAGCTACTCCTCGAAATTTAAGGGGTGGTGATCCTGGTATTTCTCCAGAAGAAATCTATAAAGCTAAAGATTATTTAGGGCTTGTTACTGAAGCGCCTATAGTAAATAGTGCTTTGGCAATTGGCGGAATTGGTACGGAAGTTGCCCAAATTGTAGCGGAAAAAGCCGAGAAAAAAAGGCTAATAGACTTAGGGAATGAAGTAGCTTTACAATCAGAAGAAGTTAAGGCAGCTTCAGGCCAATCAATGTTAGAGTTTAACGATTTATTAGAGGGCAATGTTGGGTTATCTCCAAATGATAAGAACTATTGGTCTAAAGAAAAACAACAAGTTTATGTAGAGGAGGAAAAGAAGAGGTTAAAAAATCAATATGATGCAATAAAAGACCCTGCTTTAAAAGCAGCGCTAGGGCCTATTTATCATAGCTATTTTTTGACAGGAGGTATAATTGACCAAAAAGCGGATGAAGCTTCTGATGCCTTTGTAAAAAAGAATACTCAAACTTCTATAATGGTAGAAGCTAATAGTATAGTAGGGACTTCTTTTGATCTAAATGATAATAGAAATGATGAAACATTAGAAACTGATTATACAAAAAAGAGTAAAAAATTAGAGGCTTTATTACACAGGGGTACTTTAGCTGATGTTCCTGCCCATGTTTTATTAAGTGTACAACAGAAACAAACAGCAATTTCTGCAGATCATGTATTTTATATGTTAAATAATAGATATAGGGAGGTAGCAGATCCGAAGAAACGTCTTGCTTTAATAAGAAATGATTTAGTTAATCCTTCAAAAGATAGGCCTATAAAATATCCTGATGGGAGCAAGCCTTCATTACAAGTAATTGCATTTTTATCTGATGCTGTAGCGACAAAAATGGAGCTTATAGATGTAGATCAAAACTTGCACAATATAAGACATAGAACAGAGACAGAACAAAATGATGAGACTTATATTCTGAATCTTCTTGCGCCCAGGGTATACACTAGAGATAAAGATGGGAACGTTATAGCAAAAAATATTACATCTCATCAGATTGACCTAGCTAGGGAAAAAAGAAATGCAGATCTGTATCGGCAAGGACAAAGTGTTTTGCACAATAGTAAGGTGGCTAAAAAGCAAACGGCAGGAGCTGCTACGCGTTTAAATGAGATCGAAGCATCTGATATTCACGAAGAGAGATTGGAAGGTCTAACAAGTAATGCTTTTTTACTGTTTAAAAAAAGATTGGACACAAGAAATGGGGACTATTATAACGCTCATGTAAGGATGATAAAAAGTAGGGAGATTAAAAATCAGTATATAAAATATCTTACTCCTGAAGAAGAATATGCCAATCAACATTCTAAGTCGCTTGTTAGACATGAGCGTAGAAGTATGACAGAGAGGTTATTTGATGATATGACTTATGAGGAATATAAATTGCTTGTACGCCAATTAAAAATGCACGTTGATTCAAATATTGAAGGGGAGGAAAAGGAATTTGACCATTTATTTGAAAACTTAAAACTTAGAGATATTTTATATGCAGGGACAGGTCTTAGATTTGGGGATTTGGATGCAACTGGGCTTGTAAATGCAGTTAGCTCTAGGAGAGTACAAGCACAAATACCCCTGATAAAAGAGAAATTTTTAGAATTAACAAACCAGCAGAAAAGTAGAAGTGAGATATCTGAAGCATTGCTGGCTTATGTACGCGAAATAGCACCATCCTCTACTGCGATAAGAAACTCATTAAAATTGAGTAGGTTTTATACAGGGAAAATATCTCGTTCTTCTTCCTGGAGTAGCTTTTTAAGAAAACTTGATGTGGGATTACAAGAACGTTTTGAAGATCAGATGGCTCAAGTTGCTAGAGATTATAAAAAAGGTACTCGAACAAGGTTGGAGAATGAAGAGAAGGTTATTCAGGCTATGCTTAGTGATGTATATTTGTCAATGCCAAAAACTTTTGTTAATGAAGCAGATGCATTAGAAATACTGGAAGAGGCTTATTATAATTCCTTAAATAAATCGCAGTAGGTAGTGCATGGAAACTTTAGAAGAGAAAAAAAGAAAATTTTATTTGAATCAAGGCTATGATACAAAAACGATAGATAATGTATTGGGTACTCGTAAAGAAGGAACTATCATTTTTCCTAGAGCCGATATTCATATAAATCCTAATGAACGCTTTGCGTCTTTTCGTAATAATCCAAGATTGGTAAGCCCTATAAGAAATGGATGGGATGATTATTATACAGAAAGAACAAGACGTACATTAAGTTCTGAGGGTGTTGAACAACAACTGACTTCTGGAAAACAACATCTTAAAGAATGGCAAGAGGAATTAAGACCTTTTAAAGAAGAATTTAATTTTTGGGATTCTTTTTTAGATGGTTTATTTGACCATTCTACCAGCGCTGCGGTTTTAAGGTGGCTTTTTGATAATCCAGTAGAAGCAGATGTAGATGGGACATTAAAAGATTCTGATGAATATCAACTTATAGATGACCAGGGATCTTTGGAACGTCTTGCCGAAGGATTAGGTACTATTGTAGGCGACTTGCCTTTCTTCTGGGTCGGTGGTGCATTGGGAAGTAAAGCCTTTAGACAAGTATTTAAAGGAGCTGAATTATATCTTAATAAGAAAAAACAGATAGATTTAGGTGAGAATCTGGCGTTACTTGCTGCTTCAAAAGCAAAATCTGATAAATATAAACAAGCTACTTTTGTAACGTCTTTACACGCGACTAAAGCTGCTACTGCAGGGATTGTAAATGAATTTACCCGTACTACATTTCATAATGCTCTTAGAAATGGCCATGTTGATAATTTACAAGACTGGTGGGAATTAAATACACAAGAGGCTTTAAAAGAAGGTATTAAGGCAGGTGTTGGATTAGGGGTGGGTATTGGTGCGCCAACTTATGCAAATGTGATGGGTAAAGGCCATTTGGCTCAATTTGCTGCTATGTATATTGCTTTTCTAACTGTTCCTAAAATGCTTGAAAATGATTTTGGCGGAATAACTGATAAAAGACACATGATAGATACTGCTTTGCTTACAGGAGTCTTTAAGGGTATTGATGCAAAAGCAGGTATTAGTGAGAAACAAACTAAAAAGGCTTTTGAGGAATTTATGCGCGAATCTGCCCAAGATCCTATAGGCGGTTTTTATCCTGATCGTTTACAAAATGCTCTTGTACAGGACAAAGCCAGGTTGCAAGAACTTTTTAATATTAGTACAGATACTGTATTTAAAAAAACGAAAGATGATTTTACGCCTGAGTTTAAAAAATTTTTAAGCCGTAGAAAAAAAATAAAAAAAATAAAAAAGAAAGATGTGTCTTATACTCGTCCAGCAATTTTGGATACACCGCGTAAAGTTTTTATAGATGATGCTTATAACTTTATACAGGATGTCTTTGAAAATAAAATCAAGATAGATAAAAAATCTGGGATAACTATAGAGGATATAATTGCAGATGTGCGAAAACTTGAGGCTAAGAAAGAGATAACTCCCTCTGTAGAATTTGCTGAGTTTATAAAAGATGTAAGCCCTGAATATTATGCAAAGTATCAAAAGTCTGTATCAACTGTAAGAATAGATAGAAAAGGCGCTGAAGTTGCTAGAGGAGTTATAAAGCCAGAAAGGACTGAGCCTAAAAGTTTTGAATTTGAATCTAAAGTAATTGATAGGATTTTAGAATTAAAACAAGCAGGAAAGGACATTGATTTAACAATAGATATAAAATGGCCTGTTTTTATGGCGCATAAAAAATTTGATGTCTTAAAAGATGGTAAAGAATTTAAGCCACAAGTTTGGGAACGAATAGAATATCTTAGAGATTTACCTATAGATGTGTTACAAAAAATAAGGGATAAAGGAAAGTTACCTAAAAAACCTCTTGATTTACGAGATTGGATGCCAGGATTTACTATTGCTCTTCAACGAGAAGTAAAAAACTTAAAAGACAACAATGAAATTAGAGAGATTATAGGAGATGAATCTGGCGTTAGCATTATGATTCGTAAGAAGAAAGGTGATGCTATGAGTAAAGTTAGCAGGATTTATATTGAAGGTATAAAACTACCTTTCGGCAAAAATGGAAGATTTTGGTCAGAAGAACTTATAGATGCAGTAACAACTGCTGCATTTGAAATGAGTTTAAGCGGTAAAAAACAATCAGTTGTTATAAATATA
>Ga0208180_1001236_pt1 | contig 16441 bp, 25 predicted proteins | sample MalvireepMed_s16_FD_184241 | JGI IMG/M metagenome (GOLD analysis project Ga0208180, IMG submission 184241) | Marine viral communities from the Global Malaspina Expedition - Malaspina viral metaG DeepMed_s16 (SPAdes) (version 2) | ecosystem: Environmental > Aquatic > Marine > Oceanic | place...
GGTGAGCTTCCCGTGTTTAATATTAGAAAATAAAATCAGGAGAAAAAAATGAGAGAACGACTTGAAACAATAATAGAAGAGCTTAAAGCGGCAATGTCAGATATAGACAAAGTTGAAGCCGGGACTTATGGCTTTAAGGCAGCAGCACCCAGAGCGCGAAAAACAGCTCTTACTGCGATCAAGGAACTTAAAGAGTTAAGAACGGAAATTCAAGAAAAGAAAAAATCTCACGAATAATTCTTGACAATTGTTGTCTAATATGTTATAATGTTATATATTAAAAAGCGCCTTTTACACGTACAAAGGAGGGAATATGTACCTTGAGCCAAAAAATAGACATTTGCTTGTTTTACCTTTGGATGAAGAAGAAGAGAAAAGCAATTTAATCGTTCTTCCTGATGATTACAAAAAACCTAAATCACATTATGTAGTTTGTGATGTCCTAGGGGTGTCTTGTGATTGCAAGTTGTCGTTGAGCATTGGAGATAGAGTACTTATCGAAAGAAGTATGCTCCTCGAAGTAAAAGCAATGGGAGAAACTAATTACCTAGTATTAGAGAATTATGTTTACGGGAGACTACAAGATGAATAGAGAACAATTAAAAGCAATGATCAAAAAAGTTATTTTGGAAAATAGAAAAATGACAATTTTGCTTCATGAAAAAGAAATAATCTTATCTTTGGAAGAAGTACTAAAAAAATTACAAGATCCAAACCCAAAAGCCGAACTTCAACGCTTCGGAATTTTGACAGCAGAAAATCCAAGGGGTGAATCCGCGGATGAAGCATCTAATTCTCAACGCATGACCGATTTAAAAAAAGAATTAGATGTTGCTAAATTGGATTATGTTGAATTAGCTGGGAAGTACGGCGGGGAAGAAACGAGCTATTTTGTTTTGAATATAATAAAACAAGATTTGATTGATTTGGGAAAAAAGTATGGACAAGCAGCAGTAATTGGCGGAGAAAAGCTGGTTCGCGGCTATCGGGAAGACCAGCCTTCTTCTTATTTTAGAATAACTTATTATCAAACAGAGCCTGATGGTTCGGAAGATCCGCCATTTGGGCCACAAGAATATTATGCTGTCGATGACAGAGAGGTTGTTGTTGCCGGACAAATTGCACAACAGCGTCAAGATTATTTCAGTGCTATTGGAGGAAAAAAGTTTTTTATTCCTTTCTTTGATCCGTCTCCACAATATCAAATGGGTGCAGAGCCCGGAGCATTTTCCGCGGAAAGATCTTATCAGCCCCCGGAGGAATAATGGATTATCAAAAAACAATTAGCCTATACTCTGATGATATAGGCAAAGTCCAGTATATTGACCACATGGGCACTGATCTCACAATTGTGAACAGTGCTCGCGTTTCATTTGGAGTCGAAAAGGAGGAACTCGATGATAGAGATAAGAAACTCGTTAACTATCTTGTTAAACACAGACACACGAGTACGTTCGAGCACAACGTGGTTACCTTTAAGTTTGTCGTTCCTCTTTTTGTGCGTTCTCAACACATGCGACATAGGACCTGGAGTTACAACGAAATTTCCAGGAGATATACAAATAAAAATATTACTTTTTATAGCCCAATGTCATTCCGTACTCAGCATAAGTCCAACAGGCAATCTTCTAACCAAGACGAAATAAATCCAATTTTGTATCCAGATTTATCTGACAAAGATTTCGGAATAAGATGTGCGGAAGTTTTAAGGTCTCACAATACTGCCTGTTTGAGGCTTTTTAATGATCTGCAATCATCCGGTGTTTGTCGTGAACAGGCTCGCATGGTATTACCACAGAATATGTATACCGAATATTATGGCACAGTGAATCTCAATAATCTTCTGAAGTTTATTGATCTTAGAACGCACGAAGGCGCGCAGTGGGAGATTCAAAAAGCAGCAGAGGCTTGCTTGGATATCGCAACCGATCTTTGGCCTCATGCAGTAGGTGCGTTTAGAGAACAGAGATGTGTTTAAAAAAGGAGACTTGTTTAAATTCAATGAACATGGTTTAGATTTGTTTAAATTTATTACTGGCTCAATTGGTGTAATAGCTAGTGATTCGAAAAAGATGTATGAATATGATTTTCACACAAAACCAGAAAAAACAGAATTTTATGCATACAATATATTAGTTTGTGGTCAACTATTTACAGACGTACCAGAAGAGTTTCTAGAAAGGATTACGCAAGATGAAAAAGATATTAAAAGAATGGAAAAGTTACCTAAATGAAGAATTGACTCAAGAAGATTTTGAGAAAAAATTTGTTGATGATTTTAGTTATTCAATCCAAGATCGCGCCTTTATGCAGATGGTTTCCGAATCCAATTATAGTCTTGAAGGTTTACCAAATCGAATTATTGGTCAATTATATGCTGGGATTTCTCACACGTGGTTTACACACTTCGGCTTGGAAGGCGCTAAGTTCGTTATCGAAGAAAAAATTAATCGATATTTGGAAGGCCTCCCAGAAGATCATTTACAATATTTAAAAGATCATTTTGATGAAATTTTTGATGATTTAGCTGCGCAAAAAATGCGCAGAGCAGATGTAAAATACAAAAGAAAAGTGGCCTATCTAGGCCGGCATCAACTTATGGATTGGTGGATAGCAGATGATGGTATTGATTTGTTTCGTGGTCTTCTAACAGCAGCCATCGATCATTAATGGAGGGTAAGTGAGAGAATTAAATTTATATTTTAACCAACTAAACATCGGACGAACACTCACCTGCCTTTTACATTCATTCAAAACAGAAACCGCTTGTATTTTAACAAGTCCAATTCCGCCATTTAAATTTGATCATTATATTTCGGAATATGATTTTTCTTTTTTAGGAATCGACCAGGCAAACCCACAACAAGTGTGGGATAGGTTGTGCTTTTTGTTAAGCATGTCAGGCCTTTTGTTATTCCCCAATAATATTTCCAAAGCAAGAATAGGGGATAATGTAGTAGAAATTGTAACGAATAACAATCAGAAGATATTTATTGAAGCACAACAGATCAATCTTTTTGATGATGAAGAAACTGGCTGGTTTTATGTTTATGACTATTTTGATTGGAGATCGGGTAGTCCCCATCAACAAGAGTTTATAGACGATTTAGATGATAATTTTATTAAAAAAATTATCTTTTATTCATCCGAAAGAGACAGAGTTAGCAAAAATGTTAAAGACATAGTTGGTGTATCTTTTCTGCAGGATAGTGAATTAGACGATTTGGAAACTTCTCCGATTTATTCAAGATTAAAGATCTTAAGAATGATGAAAAGAGCGGGGATTAAAGGAAGAGCAACGGGTTACAATTCTCGTGGCGTGACAACACACGTGGCCCCTGTTATTGAATTTAATAAAAGGATTATAAAACCACATTTTAAACCAACAATTTCTTTCAATGATGTTTACGAGATGGAAACGACAAAAGGATACACGTGGAAGTTACTAGAAAAGATAACACAAAATACTTTCAATTAGCTGGAATAGTTCCTGTAGCAGGACAGTCTTTGGATTTTGAACAACTTTGGCCAGACTGCTTAATGCCAATCGCTCCTAATTTTACTTTATTGGAAGCCGCAGTGGCTGAGTGCGCCTGGGCTGGCTGTGACACTATATGGATTATCTGCAACGATGATATCTCCCCTTTGGTTCGTAAAAAAATTGGAGATTTTGTTGGGGATCCTGTTTGGGCATACCGCAAATTTGATAAATTTCCCAATGATAGCAAAAGACAGATCCCAGTTTATTATATCCCAGTTCACCCGAAAGATAGGGACAAGAGGGATTGCCTTGCCTGGTCTGTAATACACGGCTCCCTTTCTATTTTTAAAATAGCGGATGAGATTTCCCGGTGGGTTATTCCGAATAAATATTACGTTAGTTTTCCTTACGGGTATTTTCCAGCTTGGCAATTGCGTGAACATAGGGGATCGATATCTTCATCAAAAAATATTTATTTAACGTCAAACGGAAAATCAATGAAGGATAATTTTTACACGTCTTTTACATTTGGGAAAGATGAATTTATTGAGTTTCGCCGTGTAATAAGAACTGGCACCGGAAGATGGAAGCCCGGTGTTGATTACCGGGAATACCAAGCTTTACCTATCGAAGAAAGATGGTCTGCAAGATTTTTTGAAGTAGAAAAAGTTTTTGAACCTTTTAAAACAGAAGAGGCAACAGAAATAAAAATAGACAATTATTGGAATATTGGATCTTGGCAAGAATACAAGCAGTTCATGGTCGGAAATGTTGATAAAGAGATAAAAAGACCAACCAAAACTATTTTATTGAATCAAATACACAAACCTCTATCGAAGAACTATTTACAAAAAGATAAAGAAACTACTTGACAAACTAGTTCGAACACGTTAACTTATATAAGAGGATAAGATATGAAATTGATAATGGAAAATTGGCGCGGCTTTGTGAATGAAAGCCAGGTTGAAAGTGTTCTTTTGGAAACCATTAGGAAGCTTGAAAATAATGAGAAACTAGAAGAGAGTGCTTTTAGAAATCTTGTGATTGGCATCGGACTTGGTGCTGCAGCCATGTTCTGGACTGCTCAAAACGAGAGAGCTGACGATATTGCTTCCGCCGTGGCTGAAATACACCAAAATCTACAAGACCTAGATGAAGACGAAACAAAACTTGCTGAACTTGAGGAGCTTTTAATGAGTCCAACCGCGTGGAACTGGAGCGATGACCCTTCCGTGGAGCAAAGTTATCCAAAAATAGAAATAGACGGCGTATGGTATACACTAATGCCTGATTCTTGGTCCATAGCAGCAAAAGTAGCAGCAGACAAAACAGCGGGAGTGGTGGATATTCCTGGCATGGCTGCAGGCGATGTACCAAGTGCTGCGGAATTGTATAAGAGTTTAAAAAAATCTGGGACAAAAGGGAAGGTTGATCTTACAAATTTTAAAGCAGAATTAGGCGACTACTTGACTCCAACGACAGATCACGGCTCTAAATTAGAAAGTCACACGAAAGAATTGAGCCCCAAGGGGTATCAAATGTACACGGTAGCTGTAGATGCAGATTATTTTGAAGCAAATCCCGACTACATGACTTCGAATGGCGTGTCAGCCAAAGATCTTTATATTAAATATTATTTTGGGAAGTATCTGGGAGTGGAAGAAGCCGCACAATTTGGTTTAGAGTTCCAACCGGCATCGTTACGCCAATGAAAAATTTTTTATCAAGAGTATTTGGAATGTTATTGGGGTATTATGGAGGAATTTATTTCGTGTATCCAGTAATTCAACAGATCATGGGCCCGTAAGGGATTTCGACTGATCAGGAGTGTGAACAGAGTGCAAGATAGGCGAGAGCCTTAAAATCTAAAACTAAACGCAAACAATAATTTGTATTTCGAAGACGCCATAGCTGCGTAATCGGGTGGCTGCTCCGAGCCATCTATCCAAGAGGAGCACAGCAAGAGAGTACTTGTCTAAAAACTAAAAAGACCCTGTTTTCCGAGGATTAACAGTAAAATAATTTTTGTGATTTGTTTGTTTTAAGAAACAAACTAAACTTGTGAATGACTTTGTTTAGACACTGGTGAGGACGCGGGTTCGACTCCCGCCGGGTCCACCACTTTGGAGGAAGAAATGAAAATAAGGGGGCGTAGCTCAGCTGGGAGAGCACTTGACTGGCAGTCAAGCGGTCATGGGTTCAAGTCCCATCGTCTCCACCAATTTGCGGGTGTAACTCAGTTGGTAGAGTATCTGGTTGCCAATCAGATTGTCGTGGGTTCGAGTCCCATCACCCGCTTAGATTTTAAAAGGAGGAAAAATGAGATTTAATCCATTAAGTGAATTGAAAAAAAGAATCATAGCATCTGGCGGTTTTTGCAATTCTCATGCTCATTTCGATCGCGCAGGGACTATATCCTATGAAGATTTGAAAGATACTGTTAACAATCATTTATTTGAAAAATGGAAGTTGGTAGATAAATTTAAAAGACAAGCAACGAGAACAGATTATTATCAAAATATTTCTTACGCCTTAACTCAACAAAGCAAGAGCGGTGTCTCTTCTTGTCTTTCTTTTGTAGATGTCGATCCTGTGTGTGAATATCGCGCTTTAGATGCTGCTATTAACGCAAAAGAACTGGCGGCTTTTTTAGGAATAGAACTTAAGATCGCTTGTCAGACTCTTAAGGGAGTAGTAGATGTCCAATCCCGTCGACTTTTAATGAATAGATTAGACGACTTTGATGTTGTAGGTAGTTTGCCGAAAGTAGATAGAGGGAGAGAAGAGGAACACCTAGAGATTGTTATGAGTTGGGCAAAGCAAACCGGAAAGAGATTACATGTTCACGTAGATCAAATGAATTCCGCGGAAGAAAAAGAAACAGAACTACTAGCAAGAAAAACCATACAGTACGGTCTGGAAGGTAGAGTCACAGCAGTACACAGTATTAGTCTTGCAGCACACCCAAAGAAATACCGTAATGAAGTTTATAAGATGTGTAAAGATGCTGATCTTTCATTCATTACATGCCCAACTGCTTGGATAGATCACCCCCGTAGTGAAAACCTATCAGTTACACACAATTCTATAACACCGGTAGAAGAATTAATTGAGAATGAATTACTAGTTGCGTTGGGAACAGACAATATCAATGATATTTATAAGCCATATTGTGATGGTGATATGTTAACTGAATTAAGGGTTTTACTTGAAGCAACTCATTTTTATAATATGGATGAGTTGATTAAAATAGCAACCGTCAACGGTGAAAAAATAATTTCCTAGGAGGAAAAAATGAAATTTTTAGAAAATAAATGGACGAGCTTTGCTTGTTGTGGTTTGAATGGGTTTTTTGCCATCCAGAGTTATGCGACTGGTAGTTGGATAATATTCGGCATCTGCTCTGCATTCACTATTTTATGTGGATATAACTTTTGGATTCGAATGGGGGAAGAATGAATATTAAATTAACTGAGGAGGCCGAGGTCAACATTTTAAGCCTTCAGAAAGAGTACGATGCTGTGGGAAAAGGTCTGAGATTTGGTCTTTCTAAAGCTGGATGTTCAGGGTATAAATATATTTTAGAATTTGAGGAGAAACCATTGCCTAACGATGTAGTTTTAAAATTTGATGATATAATTATTTATGTTAGTAGATCTCATTTAGAAAAACTTAAAGATTCTGTAATTGGTTGGAAGGAGACTTTGATGGATTCCGGATTCCATATCGATAATCCACAAGCAAGACAGCCATGCGGCTGTGGTGAGAGTATAAGCTTTATTTAGGAGAAAAAATGACTACGAAAAATGAAATACAAAAATTTATTGATGAAGATATCAACCCGGCCTTGGAGATGCATGGGGGATATCTTTTGATTCACGATTTTGATGAAGAATCAAAATCTTTAAAGCTTCAGATGGGAGGCGGCTGTCAAGGTTGTTCCTCTGCAGCCATCACCCTCAAACTTCAAGTTGAAAATTTTTTTAGGCAAGAATTCCCAGACTTGGGAGAGATTGAAGATATAACTGATCACTTCGCGGGTGAGAATCCATACTACACATAAGGAGATATAAAATGAAATACAGTGATAAAGTAAATGATCATTTTGATAACCCAAGGAACGTAGGTTCTCTTGATAGAAATGATCCCAACGTGGGAACTGCAATCGTCGGTGCTCCAGCATGCGGCGATGTTATGCAATTACAACTGAAGATCAACGAAGACGGGATCATCGAGGATGCCAAGTTCAAAACCTTTGGATGTGGCAGTGCGATCGCGTCATCTTCTTTGGTAACAACCATGGTGAAGAATAGAAGCATTGAAGTGGCGCAGCAGATTCGCAATGTGGATATTGCCAGCGAGTTGGAGCTTCCACCACAAAAAATACATTGCTCGGTGCTTGCAGAAGACGCCATCAAAGCAGCGATTGCTGACTATAGAAATAAAATTGGAGATAAAAATGGATAAAATAATTTTAGAATATGTGTGGCTGGACGGTTATCACACCCCCAACCTGAGAAGCAAAGTGAAAGTAATGGACTGGTGTGTTGGCGATGATATCGCCCATTCTTTCACTTTGGATGACGTTCCTGAGTGGAACTTCGATGGATCCAGCACCCGACAGGCACCGGGAAATGACTCAGAGTGTCTTCTCAAACCTGTAAGGATGTACACCAGTGGGTGTAGAAGGCATCTAGTTTTGTGTGAAGTAATGAATTCGGACGGGACGCCTCATCGTACTAACCAGAGAGCCAAGCTACGTGACACATTGAACAACACCGAAGATCGGTCATTCTGGTGGGGCTTTGAACAGGAGTACTTCATTACCAAAGATTTTAAACCTCTCGGGTTCCCTGACGGAGGCTATCCTAAACCACAGGGTCTTTATTACTGTGGTGTCGGAGGCAACCAAGTTGTTGGACGTGAACTAGTCGAGGATCATATGTTTGAATGTCTTCATCACGGAATGAACATTACAGGAGTTAATGCTGAGGTGGCAGTTGGGCAATGGGAATATCAGTGTTTTAACGAAGACACTCTTAAGGCATGCGATGATTTATGGGCAAGTCGCTATCTTCTTTATAAGACAGCCGAAACACATGGTCTAGACATTAACATCACTCCTAAGCCAGTTACTGGAGATTGGAACGGCAGCGGCTGCCACACTAATTTTAGCACCAGATGGATGAGAACAAAGGGTGGGCATGATTATATGTGCGCTCTCATGCAGCGCTTCGAGGCAACTCATGAAAAACACATTGAAGGATACGGAGAAGGAAATGACAGGAGATTGACAGGTGATCATGAAACTCAGCGCATCGACACATTTTCGTGGGGTGTTGGTGATCGTGGAGCATCTATTAGGATCCCAAACGCGTTTAAACAAAATGATTGGATAGGCTACATTGAAGACCGACGACCTGCAAGTAACTGTGATCCTTATAAGGTAGCTAATTTAATTGTCACTACCACAGTGGGAAAAGACCATGACTAAAAAGCAAAAAGATATATTAGTTAAAGACCGACAGAGGATTGATCGACCGAAAAGATACAAGGTTGTTTTCTATAATGATGACTTCACGCCGATGGACTTGGTCACTTTGATTTTAATGGAAGTATTTAATAAGGGTACCCAAGAAGCATACGGTATTATGATGAAAGTACACAGAGGGGGGAAAGCTATTGCTGGTGTCTATTCGAAAGAAATTGCGGAGACAAAAATCACAACAACAAAAATGCTCGCGAGAGAACATGGATACCCTCTCCATGCGGAGGCAGAACCAGAATAAATCGTGTATCTTTTATTGTAAAAAAGAAAACCACAAATTGCGAGGTGGTCATTAAGTGTTTTCGTCGCAGTTTTATTCATTAAATTATGAAGTAGGTGATTTAGTTATTCTTCTTCAATCACTCGAGTGTTCAAATTTGTGCGTTTCGGTCGGCGAAGTTGGTATAATTGTCAAAATATATGATAAGGGATATGACGAACATCAAATTTATGATTGCAGGCTTAGACTAAAATGTGGCGGAGAGATAGATGTCTGGTTCGGAGAAATCCATAAATTAATTGTAGAAGACAATGAATGATCTTCCCGTAGAAAGAAAATTTAAAATTGGAGATCTCGTTATTTTTTCTGGAATATCGATGGAAAATATCAAAAATCAAATTGGAATTATCATCGGTACTCAAGTCATTTCGGCCTTTTCTAAAGAATATCTGATGAAACACCAGTGGTATGTGGCGCAGTTTGGAACAATGAAATTGATTGTTAACGATGTTATGATAACAAAACTTGAGCATGGAAAATAAATTTAAAATTGGTGACTTAGTGAAACTTAATGATCCTGCTGACAAGGATCGTAACATCGGAATTGTTGTCGCAATTAGTCCTCGAATGGCTCATATTGCTTCTCATGGTCGAGCTAATATAGTACAAGTGTACTGGCCTAAACTAAACGAGTCAGACTGGGAGTATGATTTTTTTCTCGAGAAATTTGAAGAACCAGACTTGACAAAAGACAAGAAATAGGTTATATTATTATAAATGGAGGACACAATGTACATCTGGAATTATGTATTTCAAATTTTTATGAAGCGCTATTGGGATGATGAATATAGATGTATCCCCGTCTTCATGAAGGAATTGGAAGGTAAAATGCTTGCTGACTTTAGACACACAGAGGCTGGTATCAACGCCATTATCTTATCTAACAACCAAGGTTTGTCGGATAGAGAACTAATGGGTGTCTTGCTACATGAGGCGTGTCACCATATAGTTTTTGAAAAGCACGGATGCCATATGTATCCCCACGGTGACGAGTGGCAAGAGGAGATGAGACACGTTGGCTTTACCGGCAAGATAAATCGCTGGTCAGACGGTGTTGACTTCTTCACAGAAGAACAATACAAAGAAATTTTAAGTAAACTGGTTCGCATAACCGACTTCGAAGGGAAGAACGAACCGCATTCATTGGAGGAAAAATGAAATGGAATAGAAATAACATTTACGATAGTATTAAGTGGAAAGATACGGGTATTTTTTATCACCCGTATAAAAAGTCTTTTTTCAACTGGTTTAAAAAACAAAATAATCAATCTTTAAAAGAATGGAAATATAAACTATTCAAGCATATGCTGGAAGAAGATATCCAACTCATGAAAGAAGACAAGGTTAGACCAGAACACATAGAGACATACAAAACAGAGTTCCTAGGAATGGGGACATCTCGAGAGGTTGAGTGGTTCTGCGAGTGTATAGAGCATTACATCTCTGAATTCCCAGATTACAAATCTTACCATGAAAATTACTTATCTGGTTTTATTAAAGAACAAATCAATGATGTAGAAAAAACAATGCTTTGGAAGCCATTCGGCTATAGTTTTAAAGAAAAAACAGCCCTATGTAAACTCAGTGAAAGAGTTGCATGCTTTCAGCGTCGTCTGGATCGTCTGGAATCCTTACGACGCTACCGAGCACCACAAATGATGATAAAAGCACAACAAGAGGAACTCTGGGAAGCAGTGGAGAGTTTAAAAGTTTCTGCGACAGAAGAAGAAATGCAACTCCTCAGCAACCTTTATGATGATTATGATAGCTTCGATATACCAGCAAAATATAATAAGAAAACTCTTGAAAAATTCAACAAGAAAGCAACGATGATTAAAGAACTGTGGAAATTTTTCCTTTTATTAGGCGCCCCAGACCAAGACATATATCGTAAAAGTAGAAGACTACCGGGCGCCGGCTGGTCTAATCAAAAATAAAATACATTGGAGGACAAATGAATAGATTTGAATTGACAGACTCACTGTCATTAATGAAAGAGTTAGAAAAAGGAAGCGTGGACTTGGTGCTAACCGACCCCCCGTACATCATAAGCAAACCCTCCGGGTTCAAGAGCGTGGTGCATGGAGAGAAGCGTTTTGCCATCGAAACCGAACATGGAGAATGGGATAAACCCGAAAATTTTTCTTTGGAAGATTTGCGAGATTCTATTGTTGAGTATTATCGCGTTTTGAAAAAGCACGGCACTATGATCACGTTCTGTGACTTGTGGAAGATCAGTGATGTAAAGCGTATGATGGTCGATGCAGGCTTCAAGCAAATTCGCTTTATCGAGTGGATTAAGTCGAATCCCGTGCCTCTCAATTCAAGCCGCAATTATCTTACAAATGCGAGGGAAGTGGCTTTGCTTGGCGTTAAAGTTGGAAAACCAACGTTCAATGGAAAATATGACAACGGGTTATATCAATTTCCTATATGTCATGAGAGAGGACGCTTTCACCCAACACAGAAACCATATTCCCTGATGGTTTGCTTGATTGAAAAGCACAGCAATCTCGGTGATATAGTTCTGGATACATTTGCAGGAGCCGCGACAACACTTATAGCAGCAAGGGCAATTGGAAGGAACTACATAGGCTGTGAGACTGATGAAGAATACTTTCACAAAGCAGAAAAACGTCTAACTCAAGCCTAGTTACTTATGTAACGGGGGATAATTATGTTTTTGCTAGGAATTTTATTGGCTTGCGTTGAGCCTGAGACAGAGTATGTAACAGAAACTGAAACGGTGACAATAGAAGAGGACTTATGCGCTAGTATTCTGGGTCACCAACCTTGCGACTTCGCAACTTTTGATGAAAATGGCTCCGAAGTATACTTTAGCGACCTTATGGGCAAGCCGGTTATCTTAGACCTTAGCACAATGTGGTGCGGACCTTGTAATGTCGCAGCAGAAGATGTGCAAGCAGTACAAAATGCATATCCGGGTCTGACTTACCTTACTGTCCTCATTGAAAACTTCGAAGGGGATGCACCAATTTACACTGATCTGCAAGATTGGGAAATATTACATAACATTACCACTGCTCCAACGTGGGGAGGATCTAGGGATTTAGTCACGGCTGACCCTATTGAAACAGCCGGAGAATTTTATCTCGGCGGCTGGCCAACATTTTATTTCTTGGACGAAGAGTTGAGAGTTGTTGGATATCAGAGAGGTTTTGATCAATCTGCAATTGAAGCGTGGGCTCAATCTTTAATAAACCAATAGAAAAAACTTGACAAGTCGTCCTCAATGCGTTATATTATAAATATAATAAACAACATAAGATCATGGAGGACACATGAAGAACTTTAATAAAATATATCAATTCGATTACAACGGATTCTTTTCAATGATAGAGAAGATGGGTGACGACCTAAACACTCCCTCGCTTCGCTTTCTTAAAGGTCGAGCAATAGAAATAGGACTTTGTCAGGCTACAGACTTTAGGCTTATACACATAGATACAACCGGTTGTGACTTGCAAGACTCAAAAACAAAGGAAGATTTTGAATCTAAAAGTCAAAAGTATTGCCTGTACACACGCACAGGTAAACTAAAGAGAAAAACGTCGACAATCAAACTCACAAACACTTTGCAAAAGGGGCAGAACAAATCCCTCAAATGCTCATCGGACTGGCTAATAATTACGGACACCGGCAGTGAACTTTCTTATTCAATGGCAATAATAAGTTACAAAGAAGTGGTAGATAATTACAGCAAAGAAGTCAATGATGGGTTTACTTGCCAAATACCAATGGACAAATTAACTTTTTTGGTAAAACCTGAAGAAATAGAATTATTTGAGATTCCCGATGCCGCCAGTGCTAAAAAAGAAATTGATGAAGCATTAAAGAGGCTCACTGCTGCCTTTTTTAATAGAGGTGAGTAATGAATATAAAGACTGTATCAATTAAAGGCTCGAAGAGGAAACTGCTGGATGATATCCTGAAGTTAGTTCAAGAAGTCGATGGAAAAAACGTTCTTGACGGGTTTTCTGGTTCCGGCATTGTTTCGGCTTACCTGAGAGGTCATGGATATTTGGTTACTGCGAATGACAAGATGGTATCGGCCAACCTTTACTCTCGAGTCTTCCTGGAAGGCTTCAATCAAAAGAGAGTAACGGCACACATCAAGCATATAAATGCGTTGTCTGGCAACAATGGGTGGATAACAAAAAACTATTCTGGGTCGGTTCAAAGAACAATTAGAGGAACCAAAGGAAAAGTTGAGTCTAGGCCGCTGGGGTTCACCATCAACAATGCGATGAAGTTGGATATTGCAAGAGATTATGCTGATACGATAAAAAACAAGAAAGACAGAAACGCTGTTATTTTTTCTATTATAATGGCGATGAACAAAGTCTTCAATGGATCGACAGATCAAAAATCCTGTCTCAAGGTGTGGTCCCCATCGTCTTTGAAAGATGTTGTTTTTGAAATACCATCTTTGATCGCCGGTTCAATCGGAAGAACGTATTCCGGAAATGTTCTGGACCTCAAGAAAAAGGATTATGATGTGGTATATTTAGACCCGCCTTATACTCATGGTGTTCTGTACGATGCCTGTTATCATCTAGACAGCAGCGTTGCATCTTGGAAAAAGCCAATACTTGACACAGACTATGCAATTCCTCGACCGAAGGAAGTGTGCTTCCGAAAAAATAAAGCACTGGCCGGTGAGTTTTACTCTAAAGCTTCAGCAAAATCCGACTTTAAAAAACTTTTGGGAATGTTTAAGACTAAAAGAATAATTCTTTCTTATAGCGACGCCCCGAGGAATGTGCTGTCGTATGACGAATTAGTTGAAATTTGCTCGGGATTTGGAAACCTAACAGTAAAAGATAGGAGCCACAAAATATGCTCACAGTCTAATTCTCAAAAGAAGGTCTCAACCAATTTAAAAGAATTTTTCTTTATTATTGACTTGACAAATTAAACACAACGCGTTATATTATAAGTATAATAAACAACACACAAGAATCATGGAGGACACATGAACAAACAAGATTTCGTTGGGCTACATGCCCACTCTGGCGTTGGATCGCCTTTCGATGGCTTCGGTCATCCCCAAGAACATATGGACTTTGCTTTCCAAAACGGAAGCAACGCTCTAGCACTAACAGACCACGGAAATATGAATGGTCTCGCCTATCAGGTGCTGCATGCAAAGCGCATGAAAGAAGAAGGTAAAGACTTCAAACCAATCTTTGGTGTGGAAGCATACTTCATCGAGTCCGTTGCGGACTGGAAGATCAAACTCGAAGAACATCGAGCAGACAAAGACAAGTCTAAGAAGATAGATGACGCTCGCTCGGGTACCACCGTTGAGAACGAAGCAGAGTCAAAACAATCTATCAAATCAGAGTTGAACCGCAAGAGACACATTGTCCTTCTTGCTATGAACCAGGAGGGTCTCAACAACATTTTTAAAATGGTGTCTCAATCTTATCATGGTGATAACTTTTACCGCAAGCCTCGCATAGATTTTGACCTCTTACAGAAGCATAACGAAGGCGTGATTGCTCTCTCTGCTTGTCTTGGGGGTATCTATGCCGGATGCTATTGGGAGCACCGCGAAGAGAGCTCTGAGGCTGTTATGAATGCTATGCGATCTATGACCACAAAGATGCTGGCCATCTTGGGTGATCGTTGGTATGGCGAGTTGCAGTGGAATGCAATCCCTGAACAACACGAATTAAATAATTATGTTATTCAAATGCACGAAGAGTTCGGGATTCCCCTGGTTTCAACGTGCGATTCTCACTATCCAACCCCAGACGCTTGGAATGATCGAGAACTATATAAGAAAATAGGCTGGCTCGGTAAAGGCAAGCCTGAATGGATGTCTGATGAACTTCCGGAGGGTGTAGATGAAATTGGTTACGAACTTTATCCAAAGAACGGTGTGCAAATGTGGGAAGACTACAAGCGTTACTCGACTTCTTGCGATGTTATTTACGATGATGATTTGGTGCGCCAGTCATTGTTGGAAACTTGCGAAATTGCTTTTAAAAGGATTGAAAATTTTCTTCCTGATAATACTGTACGCCTCCCTAGCTTCGTCGTACCTGCTGGCCATCACCCTGCAGAATACTTATCTCAACTATCCTTCGAGGGTTTATTTAAAATTCTGTCATCGCGTTCTATCGAACGAGGGTCTTCCACTTGGGTGGAGTACACCGATCGCCTCAAGCACGAACTTGGAGTTATTTCGGATCGAGGATTTTCGAAATATTTCTTGACGATGAAGTCAATAACGGATAAAACAAATGAAGTACAATTATCAGGACCTGGGAGAGGGTCTGCGGCTGGTTCTCTTGTTGCTTATTCTCTTGGTATTACTCAAGTGGATCCAATTAAGTATGGCCTTTTATTCTCTCGTTTCCTCAGAGCGGATGCGACGGATTATCCCGATATTGATTACGATGTTTCCGATCCTATGGTTCTTAAGGAAATTCTTATTGACGAATGGGGTTCTAATACCGTAGTTCCAATCTCTAACTTTAATACATTGCAACTGCGCTCGTTGATCAAGGACATTTCTAAGTTCTATGACATCGAGTTCACTGAAGTCAATAAGGTTACGAACACGATGATGGTAGAAGCCACACCTCTGGCAAAGAAGAAGCATGGTATCCGTGCTGGAGTGTACACTCCTACATTTGAAGAAGTCTGTGAATTCTCAGAGACTCTTCAAGCATTCTTTTTAAAGCATCCGAAGGTTAAATCTCATGTCGAAGGTCTAATGGGTCAAATCCGATCGACTTCTCGACACGCCGGAGGTGTGGTCATCGGAGAAGAGTTGGATCGTTATATGCCTTTGATTGCATCAAAGGGAGTTCGACAAACTCCGTGGTCTGAAGGCCAAGCAGTCCGACAACTTGAACCAATGGGGTTCATTAAGTTCGACATCTTAGGTCTTGCAACCTTGCGAATGGTGGAGGAATGCATCGAACGCATCCTTCAACATCACCATGGAGTTGAGAACCCTACCTTCGAGGATATTAAAAAATATTATGATGAAAACTTACATCCCGACAAGATTGATCTGAATGATCAAGTGGTTTACAAAAACATTTTCCAAGCAGGAAAGTGGATGGGAATCTTTCAGTTTACAGAAAAGGGTGCT
>Ga0208180_1001253_pt1 | contig 16275 bp, 19 predicted proteins | sample MalvireepMed_s16_FD_184241 | JGI IMG/M metagenome (GOLD analysis project Ga0208180, IMG submission 184241) | Marine viral communities from the Global Malaspina Expedition - Malaspina viral metaG DeepMed_s16 (SPAdes) (version 2) | ecosystem: Environmental > Aquatic > Marine > Oceanic | place...
GGAGATACACAAAGACACTACTGTAAATTTTGTGGAAAAAAATTAATCAAACATTCAAAACCATGTGTAAAGAAATCATAACTAATGATTAGTCATGCAGACTCGAAAGAAAAAAAAGGAAAAAAATGAACATGAGCATTTTGTAGGCGATGACCCAACAAAATTTCCTAGCGAAGATATGGAAGATTTAGCTAAAAAGGCGATTAAGAAATTCAAGTCATTGCAATAAAAAATTGTGTGTGACCACTTCAGGCAAAACATCTTTTGGAGATTACCTCCACGTGCTTTGGATCAAGCCTTCATTTTTTGTTTTGCGTGATCACACTCGGTTATGCTTTAGCTTTGTCAGCTTTTGGCATCGCATACTATACAGCTTTATGATATTTAACATTGGAAAACAAGATGAACTCCGACTAATTGGCTATGTGATGCTCAAGTAGAGAACATCACAAGTGCAAGTTATCCACTATGGAGAGTTAGACACCGCCAATTAGTCACACAAAATACGCAAGCACTGCTTAAAAATTCGTTGAATACGGCAATTTTCTACCTAGAACTAGTTAAGTTTTGATCGGTTTTATCAGAAATAGTAAAACACATTATAGAATGGGGTCGAGTGTGTAAATATGGCTAAAGAAAGAAGGGCTAAAACTCAAATTTTTTTTGATATTATTACCGCTGTAATAGATGACACTCAGAATAACGAATCAGTATCTCCAACCAGAATCCAATTCAAGTGTAATACATCTTATGATAAACTAACAAAATACTTGGAAGAAATGGAGAAAAAGGGAATGTTAGAAAAGGAAAAATCAATTACGATTACTGAGAAAGGAATGGAATTTCATAAGGATTATTCTAGAATAAATGAGCTCATAAATGAGATGAATGAAAAATTCTAGGGAAGAGTAAAAACTTCTGTTCCAGTTTTTTCCGTTTGAAATACTATTGCTTTGTGAGAGTCAAGTAGCTGGTTTAGAAACCTACCGCGAATCTCATTAGTAATTTTATTTACTGCAAAGGAACAAACAAAGTTTCCATTAATTTTATGGAAATCATCATCTACACACTGCTCAATTTCTGCCATTCGATCAGTTTTTTCCTCTGAATTAAAGTCAAAATAATGGGTTGATATCACTCTTACTTCAGAGTCCTGTGGTAATTCAGCTACCTTATCAAGAATCATTTTGGAGTAATCCTCAAACTTTTCTGGAATTTCTATTACGTGCAAAAATTCACTATTTGCTTCAGTGTCAATACCAAACTCTTTCATCTGATTTAGTATTTCTTCAGGCTTCTGCGTGGTGTAAAAGCAGTGTTGCTTTTTATCTATGCCTTTTTTTATGAAATTAAACTCCGTATTTTTCGATCCTGCACCACCATCGTGGAAATACACGATATGCGTACGTTCTAGATTATCGAAAAATTTACCTAAATCTACAGTTTCGCTCATTTTTGGTAACCTTCCTTATAAGCCAATAATTGCTTATAATACTCACTCATCATGATGAGTTCGTTTTCCTCTTAATTTTTTATTTCTTGATCTGGTGCGAAGTTTTGTGTTGCAACAAGGACATCGAGTACTATCTACGTCCATAAAGACTTGACATTCAGTGCATCGTTTAACACCTGATGAATATTTTAGACCCATATGCAATGAAGTACTTTTATAATTTACACAGATTCCATTACAAGCAATTCCCAAGTTAGGACAACTCCTGTTTAGTTATCTTGTTTATTGGGAATACGAGTACCCTATCTTTGTGAACCGTAACCTGGGTTGTGATAGGGCTGGGGACTAACGATGAACTGTTTTCTCGCATTCAATTTGGATTGTTTTTTTATTATAAACTGATGATGAATCTAGGTAAGTATCATAACACTCACCATGGTGAGTATTATGTTACTTACTAAGTTTCATCACGCATTATAACAGAAAATATAACCTTTCTGCATGGATAAAATGATTACAGTAATAGGCTGTGTTCTGATTGGACTTGGAATAAGCTTTGTTGTTGCTGGAGAAACTAACCCACACCTGAGTTGGTCCATTGAAATGGGCGGCTTCCTTTGGTTGCTAGTAGGTGCATTTACTCTAGTATTGGGACTGGTCAAAAAGATGCCAGAGACTGAACAAACCAGAACACCAATCGCGGCAAGATAGCTATGTCTGACACAAAAACAATAATTTCACATGAAAGTGAATACAAGTCAAAGCCTTACAGCGTACTTGTAACAGGTGCTACCGGTTTCGTTGGAAACAGGCTAATTTCTGCACTTGTTGAAAAAGGCTACAAGGTAAAGGCATTATCTAGAAAGAACTTACCCAGCAAGGAGAATGTAAAATTTGTTCAAGCTGATGCGTTTGATGTACGTTCACTATCAAATGCCATGAAAGGAACAGAGGTTGCATTCTACCTTCTTCATTCTATGGAGGATAATATCTCAGCCTGGAGAAACTTTGCGGAGCGAGAAAAGTTTCAGGCTGAAAACTTTCTCAGAGCAGCAGAAGAGGCAGGTGTCAAGAGAATTATCTATCTTGGCGGTTTGGTTTCAGAAAGCATATCCCTATCTCCCCATATGGCAAGTAGAAAAAAAGTAGGCGAAATTCTAGCTTCAGGTAAGATTCCTGTAACCGAGCTAAGGGCTTCGATCATTATCGGCAGTGGAGGCGGTTCATATGCAATGCTTCGATATTTGGCTGAAAGGTTACGCGTAATGGTCTGCCCAAAATGGGTTAAATCTTTGGCACAGCCCATAGCGGTAGACGATGTTGTAAAATATTTGGTTGGGTCCATGGAAAATTCGATAACGTCCGGAAAAGTCTTCGAAATTGGTGGGCCAGATAAAATGACATACGAAAAACTTATGCGAGTTTATGCTAAATTTATTAAGAAAAATATATTCATTATTCAAATTCCTTTCCTAACAACTAGGCTCTCTTCCTACTGGGTTGATCTTATTACTCCAGTAAAGGCTTCTCTTGCACGACCACTGGTTGACAGTCTTGTTCACGACACGGTTGTTACAGATGATAAAATTACAAAAATTATTCCCTTTGAGCGAAAAACCGTGATAGAATCAATAGAAATAGCCACAAAGGAAATGGCAGCCAGCCCACCTGAGACAGATGCAAAGACAGAGAAGACTGGATTCAAGATAAACCAAAAAATCTTACTGATGACATTTATTGGATTTGCAATTTGTGGAACGACGTACTACTGGATTGATGACAGACCAGACGTATACAGTCTGGGATGGATTCTTGGCTCCATAATCTGGTACGCAGCAATCGGATTTGGAATGATTTTTGTTTACAATAAAACCAGACTGGGATATCTAATAGGTGGCGTATTATCTTGGGTTACACTTGCCTTTTGGCTGTTTGACAATTATTACATCGTATTTCAGATGTCGTTAATTGCCGAGGAACCAAACTTTGCAATGACAGTAAGAAACTTTGTTGGAATTGCCATAGCATCGATTGCTGTGATATCTTCTCACAATCTGTTCCATAAGGTCATAGACTATCAATACAGGGGGAAGCCAATTGAGTAAGATGTTTGTGCCACGAAGACCAAATCGCTCAACCCATCATGATGAGGAGGAGGAAGATTAAGCATGGATGAACCAACTTCAATTTGTAATCACGGAATACTTCATAGAAAAACGGAAAATATCTATCAGTGCATGTCCTGCAAGGAAGAGTTTGAAATAGACATCGCATTACCGCCATTCAATCAACAAGGTGAGATCATAACAGAATGAACAACATGACGAGGAAGATGTAAAATGACATTGATTAATGACAGTCTTATTCAAACCGTTTTTGCGAAGTTTGAAAAATTCCAAGCAATTCCTGACGAAAAAGAAGATGTTTTTACCAATTGGAATTTCCAGGACTTTCAAGACAAACAGTATCTGAATTTTACTGCCGACAGAGGCGACTTGTATGCACTAAGCATAATGATTGAGAATTATGCTGTAAAACACAGAGCACCACTTTTAGCCGCATTTGAAGAAGAAGGGCGTTTCAAGTATGTCCAAGACAGATACATGAAGATAATGAGGCAAGTACCAAAAACATGGGTCATAGGAAATTTCAACAATCCATTTTTGGCACAAAACTTACCTGACACCGTATCAGTGGTCAGTTGCATAGGAACTCCGTTGAAGACTGTCTGGGTTGTAATTACTAGGGATACTAATGGACCAATTGGTTTGGTAGCAGAGGAAGTAGGAGATAATAAATTCAAAGGCTTCTTTTCTACAAGATCTGAAATCGTCAAACACACAGCAGATGTCATGGGAGACGTACTAGTGACAGAATTTGACCTCATGAAATCTGACTATGGATTTGAGAAAGGTGGTTACTAGATGCCTCACATAGTTTTTGATCAAATGATTGACCTGTCAGTGTTCAGCGAAAAATTCAAGGAAATTTTCCAAAAAGAACCAATTCTAATTAAAGTTGAGAATATGTTTACAGATAGGTACAAAAGACTTGCACTTTTGCCAGCTGTGGTAATTGATTCTCAAAACCAAAATTTCTTAATTGAAATAAATGTGAAAGAAGAAAAAACAACAGTAAGACTATATCCAAAAACAGATCCTGAAAAAACCAAAGGCGTGCTTACAGCATTAAGTATGGTTGGAAAACTGATTTTGGATATATTTCCTGACGCACATGTCACAAAAACAAACATTGAACAAATGAAGGAGGTGAATTGAATGGATAAAATGATATTAGCAGCAGCTATTGCCGGTATTGGACTGGTAGCAGGAATTTTTGCTTGGGTACAAATGGCATAATGATTCCCTTGCACAACAGATTCTTTGGGACATGAAAAAAACTGTGATTTTTTTAACAGCTGTTTTTTTATTTTTTAATGCAGACACTGCATTTGCCCACCAGCTGATCTTTTCAGACGGAAAGAATACAAGCTTGGAAAACTCTCTCTATATTCCTGATTCTCAGATTTCATGGGCTATGTATGGTGAGCTGGAAAACAACGTTCTGTTTTACAAATTTGAGGCTAATCAAAAAGAGCCACTGTATGTTAGTCTGGTGATCCCCATGCTGGAAGGTTTAGAAAACTTTAGCCCATCACTTGCAATAATAACCCAACATCAAAACATTGGCACGCTCAGCTCACATACAGGTGAAAAAAATACTAGCGTGCCATTTGCATTGCCAGATGGATATCAAGCAATTGTTTTTGATTATGATAGTAAGACTACAGCCAACGTGTTTTATGAGCCGTTCACGCAAGTAAACTACTGGGAACGGCAAGAGGTAAGAATTGATAGCATAAATCCTGGCATATACCACATAGCAGTTTTTGATACTTCTGAAAATGGCAAGTTTGCGCTGGCAGTTGGAGAAGTTGAGGACTTTTCTAATGCTAATTTTTTTGACTCCTTCATAAGAGCGTGGTTTGAGACAAAAATTTTCTTTGAGGATTATCTTACAGCTACTGTATCCATAGTGATTGTAATCGCTATATTTTCAGCAACTGGATATGGAGTTTTCAGAATTTCACGGAGAATTATTACAAGAAGAAGGAAGTGATTGCATATGAACATCTTTGTTCTGTCAAAAAATGTGAAAAAATGTGCATCATATCACTGTGATCAACACGTGGTTAAGATGATATTAGAATCCGCACAGATGCTATCAACAGTTTGTAATCTTTCTGGAAGAAAGACCGAGTACAAACCGGCATTTAGAAACCATCCGTGCACCAAATGGGTTAACAGATCATTATCAAACTGGTTGTGGCTAAGGTCCCTGGCTAAGGAATTGAATAATGAATTTGTACATAGATACTCACATGCGGAGCCACATAAAGCATGGACCGTCATATCAAAACTTGAAGAGCCAGAGATTGACGATATTGGCTTGACTCCGTTTGCTCAAGCAATGCCACAGAAATACAGAATTGAGGATGATCCTGTTACCGCATACAGAAAATATTATGTGAATGAAAAGAGATTTGCTAAATGGAAATTCAAGAATCCTTACTGGTGGAAACAAGCTCTCTAGGATTTTCTTTTTCTTTTTCTTCTGATGTACACAATGATTCCAACTATTATTGCACCAATGATTGCCAAGACAATGCCAGTGTATGATGTACCTTCAGAACTAGATTCTACTTCAGAAATAGGAACGGTTGGAAGTTCAGTTTGGCCTTCAACTACGAGAAAACTGGTCTCATAGACATCTGGTCTTAGTGCTTCTTCTGATGAAGCAAAGACCTTCAGTGTGTTTGCTCCAACATCAAGCTGTAAAGTTTCCTTTTCTGTTAATCCAATTTCAGACAAACCATTCGAAATTGATTTCACTCCTGATGTGACTGTCTCGCCTTTAGAGTTTGAAATGAAATAATGGATTGCAGACGAGTCGGTTGTATGAACTCTAACGGAGAGTTCTTTTTTCAAATCCACAACGTTTGGAACTTCCACATTAGTGATTTTTGGAAACTTGATTTGCTCAAACTCCTCCCACTTGCCAGCATCAAAAGGATATCCTGCTGAATCAAATGAATTGATGGTGATGGTCCTTGATTCTGGTGAATAGTTATCAAGGTAAAAAGGTCCGTTGCTGATTACCGCATGTCCGTTTTCATCAATCCATTCTATGGCAGCATCATAGCGTTGCTCAAAATATTGCCACCCATGTTCCGAGTCTTGCAATGATGGCGGAATATACTTTATTTCTTTGAATTCTGCAAGTTGTTCCTTGATCATGTTCGCATCATTTGGAACAATCAATGAAAGCCAGTTTACGCTCTTGCTAACACTGCCAGAGCGTGAGAAGGAAACCTTTCCGTCGAGAACGGCATCCTCTGAGGCAGCGACAATCTCCCAAGGCATGCTGCTCCAAGGTGCTGCCCATGCAGCTATTTCTGCTTCGTCAAAATGCCAATAATCGACATAAACTTCTACAGTATCATCATCTATCTGCTTTATTCCCACTAGCGTTTTGGCATTTTGCATGGCTTGCGGAGAATACTCAGAATCATATGTATTATCGCCCTCTTGCGGTTCAGAACCCCATTCCTGTAGGAAATACAGAGAGTACAATATGTCATTCATGTCCATCGCTTCTCCGTGATGCCAGTTGCCAAGTGTTAGATCAAATGTAATCTTGCTTGTTGCCTTACTGCCAGCTCCAACGTTTTCCCAGCTTTGTGTATCTATATTCCATAAAATTGCATCCTCAGGAACAATAACCTTTTCATCACTGCCAAAATTTTCAACTTGCCAGTCTGTACGAATTGGAATGATCTTGCCAGTAAATGGGTGGCTAAAGACTCCTGGATCATAAAGGTTGAGCCATATTTGATTACTGTATACATCGCTAAATCCACTAATTGGATTCCATGCACCCTGATAGATTTGTTTGACTCCTACTACCAATGAATTATCTTCAGATTTTGCATTCATTGTTGTAAATCTAGTTGGGACACCTGCACCAAGTGCGTTGATGATTCCGTCAATGCTGTCATTGGCAACGTATTGATCTGTCTTGCTTGCAAGAAAAATTCTGACAGATTCACTTACACCCTCCTTTGTTGCTTGTTTAATCAGAGAAGATCTTTCTTCAGCAGATTTGAAATCACTAACATAGATTTTTTTGGTTATAGAGTCAATGTAGTCATTTTTGTAATTCCAGTATGTTGGATCATTGTTACCTGGCATGTTTGAAAACCATGGGGAGTACATTTGCGCAAGCCCGACTGAATCATACTTTGCAAATCCAGAGCTGCCCCATCCCTCAGTGTAAAGGTGCCATTTCTGGTCTGCTGGGTTTGAACCGTAAACAACTACGAACGCCTTGTTTAGATCACCAAAATCCTTGTTCACCTTGAAACCAGTCTTTTCAAGTTCTGAAGACAGAATTCCGCCTATGGATTTTCTTACGGGATCATCACTTCTAATAAAAAATGTAATTTCAATTTGCTCACCATTATAATACCAATACCCATCAATTTTTTCAGCACCTGCTTCTTCAAGCTCGTGTGAAATTATTTCATCAGCTAATGCAGGATTGTATTTGAAATGGAATGACTCTAGTTCCTCTATGATGGAAAGATAATCAGCCGAAAATATTCCATAATTTGAAATCATGGCATTGCCATAACCGCCAATAAGTTCGTTAACAATTAGATTCCTATCTATGAGATAATTCAGTGCGAATCTTAACTCGGTAATTGAAAATGGGTTGAAACTTTCAGAGACGGATGGGTTTACCAGCATGCTGTATGACCCTCCAGTGGATTCAAAAACCTGAATGCCCTCCCTTGCCTCGCTTGATTCTATCCTGTCTGATGACACACGGAAAAAGTAAATGTCCAGATTGCCGTTTCGGACTTCCTCAAGTGCTGTGTTTTCATCCAAATACTGGATGAACTTGACTTGATCAACGAACGTTCCCTTTTCTGCAAATGAAGCATGAAGCATAAGTGGTGATAGAAGGACTATTACCGCTAGAAAAACTAGGCAAAATTTCATGTCAGACATGACATGTTATCATAATTTAAGGTTCATTAAGTATTAACAAAAAATCTATGCGGTGATTTTTTTATGGAAAACAAACTGAAATCTGCGCTTTTGGCTATAAAAACTGGAATGCCTATTGAGGAGGCTTCACGTTCTGTTGATTGGAAAGACTTTGAGGGTCTGGTAGCTGAGATACTGGAATCAAAAAACTTTGAAGTTGTGCGTAACTTTAGGATGAAGAAGCCGACAATGGAAATAGATGTGGTTGGAATACATCTTGGTACAGCGGTACTTATTGATTGCAAACATTGGAAGAGGATGACCAATTCTGCACTTGAGAAAATTGTTCTAAAACAAATAGATCGTGTAAAACATTATGTAGCAAGTACGGATGAAGTTGTAGCAGCTCCAGTCATTGTCACGTTATATCAAGAGGAAACTAGGTTTGTCAACAGAGTACCTATCGTTCCAATAATGCAGTTTTCTTCGTTTATTGACGAGTTTTATGGAAACTTGGAAAAGATTAGAACCATAGAAAAATAGACAATAAGAAAATTCCTGTACATAAAATCATAAATCCCTGTGTCATCTTCAATGAGTTATCGAGTGCTCTAGAAAGATGCTCAAAAATTCCTGTACCCATAACTCTAACTTTTGCGCTATTTTCTAATATTTCAAACTTACCTGAAGCAGTATTTTTTTCCGCTTGTTTTGCAATAGATAGACACCAGTTTGCTAATCTTTCTGGTTTAGTAACACTACCAAGCTCATGATAACCATTTCTGTTTCTTACTCCCATTGTTGTGGAATGTGTATCAGAAGTGAACATTTCAACTAGTTCGCAACCGTTGTTTTTTAGATGTGTTATAATTTTTTCACGCACGCCGTTTTCCATGTTGTTAGCATCTGCCCAACACAAAAAGTATTTCTTTTGATCAAAAGTAAGACAAAGCATACCAATACCACCACCAGCAAGATCATTAGATTGAATATTCAGAGATTGTGAATTTGCATAGCCGTATTGCAATGGATGGTTTGTTTTTGTGATGAGAACGTCAAGTACATTTTTTGCGGCAGTAAGTAAATCTTGAGAATCCTCCTGCGATATCTCCCCTCCCATAGCATTATGTGTATCAACGATCAATGCACGCTGGAAATTTCTGTTTTTTGCTATTTGTTCAATCTCTGTCTTTATGATAACAGGAACATCTTCCATACCATGTGGAGATAATGATAGAAACAATAATGCTGTATCATCAAGGCGTATTCCAACAACATGCGCCTTGTTTATCTGCGCAGTAACAGGTTCCGTACATGTCACGCCTTTTGTTGATACATGACTTTTTGATAATTCTTGTAGATAATTTTGCACATCTTGTTGTGAGGGCAAGTTAAGAGAATGGTCAGAAATACTATGCAACACCATTGCAGACGAGTTCATAGTTTTGTAGATTTTATGTGGTATGTCACTGCCGCCAACTGGATGGAAAGGACCTGGGTGTAGATCAGGAAGTATCATTCTAAAATCATTTTTGTCATCATTTGTGGAGAATCGAATTTGGGATGTTGAAATGTTTGATGGTTTTGATGTTTCAATTATTATCGATTCCATATCACTCGGATCATTTTGAGAGACTGACTGCAAATATGCTTGTAATAACTTGTGTGTACTTTTTATCACAGGTAATCCAGATCTGTTTGTAAAATATGACCAAACAACTGCTACAGCTAAAAATGCAATTCCAAACGCCAGTGATTGTACATCGTAAAGAACAGACCACATATCAATAGGAATTAGAACAAGAAACATTGCTAATGGTTGGATAAAGCACAATACACATGCTTTTTTCATGTTTACTCCAAGTGTGGTTGTCATAATGCCAATCCTAAAGCTAGAAAATATGAACATGCCAATAGCAACATAAAACAATGTTGGTTCCTTTGATAGTATAGCAGATCCGATAATTCCTCCTACTATAGTGATCAACCACAGTGTATTTCCAAAAAATGACATGTGCAATGATTTTGAATACTCCTTATGTTTAGTAAAACGTGAATCTAAGTACTGTATAGCAAGTAATACAGCTACAACAGCTGGCAGATGATAGAATATTTCATAATTTTGAATGTAGTTGTTAAAACAAAGAAAAGAAATTATGGACGCAACAGCGATAGAACCACACAGAGAAACGTAGAATGATGCTGGATTAATTAGAGTAAGTGTATACCGTCTGTGAATGTTTTGAATGTCATTTGAATCCGACATGATATTTACGGAGCTAGAAGTAGTTCTATAGCCCACGAAACCGCAATAATGCTTATTGGCATAGAAATGATGATTTTTGGATCAATCTTTACTCCTTTGGTTTCGTCCTCAAAGAATCTTAGTAGACCTGCACTAGATGCCGGTAATGGTGCGTTTTTCTTTTTATCAGCCATACTTAGTATTGAAAGCAGAAGTGTGAAGATAAAAACTTTTTTAATTCGACTTTAATTTTGCTATAACACCTATTAACAAATCAATGGATTTTATCAATTCCTGTTGTTTTGCTGGCTCATTTTCCCCTTCGAGTTGACTAGACAATTTTTCAAGTTTCTGCTCTAGTGTTTTTAGGGTAGAAACAGATTTTTTTTCCTTAGTTTGTGTTTTTGTTGGTTTTTGTTCTGGCTCTTTTCCACAATTTACACACAATGCATAACCATCTTTCATAACTCTTACACCTTTACAATATGGGCACGGCTCGCTTAGTAAAGTACCACCGTTAAGTATCATCTTAATTGCTTTTTGCGTTAAATCATTTGGCAATGATATAACGTAAAATTAGTTTGTAAAAAATACTAGGATCTTGTAATTTACTTTATTTTATATCGATAAGGCTTAATAATGTGATAAAGCATCAGACTTCGAAGTAATGGCGGTTATTTGTAATACATGTGGACTTCCTGATGATTTGTGCGCCTGTGGTGATCTTGACAAAGATAGTACTCATATTATAATACGTCTTGAGACTCGACGTTTTAGGAAAAAAGGAACCATGATTGAAGGACTTGATCCTAAGATTAACAACCTAGAAAATGTTGGAAGAGAACTAAAAAAGAAATATGCGTGTGGTGGAACTGCAAAAGATGGCTATGTGTTTTTACAGGGTGACCATAGAGACACAATTAAGGATACGTTGGTAAAGCTTGGTTTTGCTGAAGAAACAATAGAATTACACTGAAAAAAAGTGTCATCCAAAAACAAAATTTTGCAAGGATTAGCAATACCGCATACTGCATTAATATCAGTAATTTTTTGTTTGATGGTTTTGTCATTTCCCACTGGAGCATATCTGATTTTCAATTCAGAAATTGGAGATGATATAACGCACGAATATCCTATGGATAGCTTAAGTCTTTTTCTTGCGGGAATAGGTTTTGAAGTTCCAGTAAAATTTGAGTTAGGAGATGGGTTTATTGTAATATGGTGTACTTTTTTGATTCTCTTCACAGCTGCAATATTCGGTCCAAAAAAAAATTTTGTCGCCGTATTACAATCAATGATTTCTGAAGGAAGTTATAAAATCCAAGACAACTATGTTATCGCTGTCATTAAATGGTTTTCCATTCTAGTGATTGTGTCTGGCGGCATAATTGCTGTGCAGGAATTTGTTGGTATCTCGATTGAGCAACCAGAAGCACCAAACCAACTAATTCAGTTTTTTGACATATCGCTTGCGCCAATAATAGAAGAACTGGGTTTTAGAGTTGTGCTGATTGGACTTCCACTTTTTATGTTATATTCGCACAAATTATCCTTTAAATTTTTTGTAAAATCACTGTGGTGGCCATGGAAAAATCTTCGTAATGTAAATATGAAAAAGGCGTTATCAGTGATTGTTATAGTAGGAATACTTTTTGGTGCAGCACATATTTTTTCAGATGAAGCGTGGAGTGCTGGTAAATTGGCACAGGCGATTGCTAGTGGAATTATAATTGGATGGGTATATTTCAGATATGGGTTTGTTTCTGCTATTCTAATTCACTGGGCAACTAACTATTTCATTTTTTCTTATGGCTACATTGTAGCTGATATTAATCAAATTTCTATAGGTGATGCATTTTCACATTCTTTGCTAAACACACTCGAATTAATGCTAGTTGTAACTGGAATAATTTCAGTTGCAGTTCTGGTGTTAAATTATGTGTATTCTAGAAAGCATACACTAGAAGCATGATTCTATTTTTTTACAAAAGTCTAGTTTGTCGTTTTGTTTTAGCATAAATGCAAGATCATGTTCATCATCAATATCAAGCATCATTCTACGAATTAGGGCAATAGATATGTTCTCAGTTTTTGTTCTTGCGGCGTCCATCTGAAATGTATAACTACCCATATCATAATTCGTCTTCATTATGTCAGCAGGACATCTAACTAGTGCATTTGTCCCGTTAAATTGTCTAGATGGAACAATAATTACAGAGTTTTTAGACTTGACGAAACCTAACAAGTTATCTATATCGGAAGACGTCATTATGGGTATATCCTGTGGGAAGATAACTGAACAATCAAATTTCTTATCTGAAATATACTGATCTGCTAAACTGACAGCGTCGTTAACGCCAGATTCGTTATCAAAAATCTCTATGGCATCAAATTGTCTACCAATCTTTAATGCTGTCTCATCCTTTGACACAAGAACTATTTTGTCAACAAGTTTGCAATTATGCACAGTCTTAAGAACTTCATGCAACATTAGATTGCATATATTTTCCTTTACTGCTTGCTGTAAGTTTAATCTTTTTTTAGCCTTAGAAAAGGTCTTAACTGGAATTATCGCTGAAATTTTCAACTCAATGATAAAATTGTTTTAGAATGGATGCCGCGAGTGCATCTTCGGATTGCTTGGTTGGCATTCTAATTTTTGTGTCATGCACATTTATGTTCAATGACTCAATTTTTTTTGTTAGCATACGATCTTTAGTATCGATAATTATGTTGGAGCAAACATCTGCATACATCTTTGCAACGCCCAACGCTGAAACTTCAATTCCAGCCGCCTCCATGTATTTTCCGGTGGGTCCGCTAATGGCAGAATTTCCAATTATAGGACTTACAGCCACCACTTTGTTTTTCTTTTTTGCCAACTCTTTCCGTATGCCCTTGATTGCTAACATTGGACCTATACTGGTGAGAGGATTGCCTGGAGCAATAACTATAAGATTAGAATCATGAATTGCGTTCATAGCATCTGGGTTTGGGCGAACCTTCTCTGCGCCTTGATATTCAATTCCTTTTACTTCATCCAATCCTCTATGCTTAACCCAAAACTCTTGAAGGTGCAAGTCACCCTTATCTGTTATAATTCTAGTTTCTATCGTATTATCAGTAACTGGCATTATTTTAATTTCAATTGAAAATTTTTCACACATCCATTTTGTAATGTGGCTCAAACTCTTACCGTTTTTTAGCATATTAGTTCTGGTAAGATGAGTAGCAGTATCCCTATCACCTATCCTAAACCATGTCTCTTCTCCAAAAATTTCCATCTGTCGTAAAAATCCAAATGTATCTTTCTTAATTCCCCATCCTTTATCATGGTCCAGTAAATCAGCTAGTCCATAAGTAATGGTATCAATGTCCGGGCAGATATACATCCCATAAAGCCAGTAATTATCCCCTACATTAGTAACCACGTTAATATCGGTTCTTTGAGAAGCAAATCCCCTCACCATCTTAACTGAGCCGGAGCCACCGGCAAGTATTGTAATCAATTTTTTCTCCTAGAACCATTTAACAAAGTAAGGCTTCCAATATTACTTTATCATTTTTATGGTAATTTTTTGGGTAAAATTAATTAAAGATATAGCAAGTGAAAGTTAGTGCAGAGAAAAATTGTAGCGATTATAGCATTTTTGTCCATTTTTATCGCTGTTGGAAGCATTTCGCCTGTTTTGGCCTCATCTCAGCTGGAAGTTACTATTGACCCTAACTCAGATACTGCAATTGCTAAGATGACGTACCAAAGGTCAGTCAACATAGACTATTCGGATGGCGGAAAGCTAGCTGAAACGATGTATGGAAAAACTAACCAAATTATATTTTCTGCCGATTCATCAAATCCTAGCGTGCAATCATTGATTTCAAAGATAAATTCGTACATACTTGCAGAAGGTAGCATAGCTCAGATTACTGATCTTACTGTAGAATACAACTCATTAATGACTGGAAGAACTTCAAGCATGTCGGTAGATTATACTATCGTACTACATCCTACAATTCAGAATTTTGTGATTAAAGCCGGCTCCGGAAATGATCCAACTCTTTTGGATGTAGACTGGAGAGGGTTTGGTGTCGTTGGACCTGTTGTAATAAGTACACCCGCATACGGTGACGTTGAAATCAACATGCCAATCTCAACCTTTGAAAGATTCACACCATCATTGGCTTTATCACTTAAGGCCAGTGATGCTGGAGAACTTCTTTCTACCAGACTAATGGACGGAGATGAAATAAAAGCACAGCCAATTGGAAACTGGCACTTTTTGTTTGATCCAACTGGAATAGGTGCAGATGCTTCACAATATGGATTTCAAACAGGTTCTGTAATTTCGTCCTTTACAATGGGAGAAAGCAGTCTTCGAGAGGGATTGATAAGAGAACAAGTAAACGAATCTACGTTTAGTTCTGATAAAGTATACCGAATAACATCTTACGAGTCATCTGGTAATGCAAGTATCGACATAATTGGATTTGCAAACAGAGATACTTTAGGAAATTCAGAAATTTTTGGCGTTACCCCAAATGCACCTGAAGGATATGCAACAACATCGGCTGGAGAATTTCCAGCATTTATTCTCTATGGAATGGCTGGTATGGCAGCACTGGGTGGTGTTGCAATGATGTTTCTGAGTAAAAGAAAACTATCAAAAGAGAAAGGACATTATCAACAAACTGGTATTGACCCATCACAACTCACTGGTGTACAGACAAGTGCAAGTTCAGGCGGATACCAAACTGTCCGAGGAGAAGCACAAGTAAAAGGTTTGGAAGATTATAATCAACACAGAAGTTACTACGATGAAGAAAAACCACAGGTTGAAGAAAAGACTGAAGACAAACCATCAAGTAAAGGTGGTGCAATGCCAAAAGGTTTTGAGCCAAAAGAATAAGTGAGTGCTGGCCGTAACCCTCCTTCTGTTTTAACGATATTTCGCTTTGCGGCCTACCTGAACCTAGTACAGGAACATACGGTTCGTTTTGGCCTTGCTTCGTGCGGGACAGATTTTCATTCCGTCTCTGGAAACCTCAGGCAGTACCATCACTGTACACTCCAGATGGGATTTTTTTCTGTTCTGTTGCCAGCCATCTCTGACTATCCATCTACAGATCACACATCCTGTATGAAGGGAGGAGTTTCCTCTGCCGTAGCAGCGTGTCGTCCACCAGCTCACACTTGGTTATGTTAATTCAGTCAGTAATTTCAACATTACTGGGATTTTGAATCAAAATACTCTTCATCATATCTTCCAATCTTCTGCTTGGATTTTACGAAGGATATTCCTGCTAAAATCTCGATGTAACTACGATATAGTATCTTATTCTCTTTTATTATTTGCAATAGTATATTGAAAAATGATCTGGTATGAAATTCTGAGAACATATGATTGCGTACTATGAATACTGTCTTTTTTGATTTATCTGCTAGCTCTAATGCCTTTGGGCTGAATGCTGCATCAGCTTGGTTTCCAGCGCCTAAAATTAGAGTGCCGTTCTTTGTTTTGTTATAG
>Ga0208180_1001255_pt1 | contig 16229 bp, 15 predicted proteins | sample MalvireepMed_s16_FD_184241 | JGI IMG/M metagenome (GOLD analysis project Ga0208180, IMG submission 184241) | Marine viral communities from the Global Malaspina Expedition - Malaspina viral metaG DeepMed_s16 (SPAdes) (version 2) | ecosystem: Environmental > Aquatic > Marine > Oceanic | place...
CGGAAACAAAAGCTGAATCCACTGAATTGGCTCCGCGCCATTCTCGAAGCGACGCTGAACAAAACGTCCTATCCTCTGCTCGACGACTTCAAAGCTGCCTGTCAATAGGGCCTTGGTGAACGGTTACCATCAAACTGTTTGCGCATATCGGTATTACCGGTATACAGCCAAATACGCCCATTGGATAAGGGTAACATCAGGCAGCCCGGTTCATCCGCAGCACCACACCACCGGGTAATGCCAGTTCAATCTCCCAGGCAGAGCCTGCGCTCTGGTTCGCACTTGCTGGCATATCAAAGGCAAGCCAGTTATCTTGCTGCGCAAGCGATTGGCTATCATCGCTCAGTTTTTTACGCCACAGATAGAAGTTTGATACTGTTAACGCATGCTGTGCACAAAATTCACTGACTGTCAGTTCGCCTGCTGCTTGCTTATCAATCAATTCCTGCCATTGCTCGCGTGTTCGTCTTTTTGTTGCCATCGATTAAGTCTCCGTGAGTAAAATCTACGGGGACCATTTTACGGGGTAGCTCCGCCGGGAAAAGACGGTCTAAATTGATCGCTTACGTTTGATAAGCACAGTAACCATGGGTGGCATAATGTTACTTATTTATACTTACTCATCACTACCACACAAACTTGCAATTGCTACGTGTGGAGCTGGAGTGCTCGGGTCTATGTTTTCTTTGCTGCAAAGAAATAGAGTTGTAAAAATCCCTCAAGACAATGGTAATTTTTATATTTTTTTACAAGCATTATTTATATGCGTGCTGGGGTTTATCGCAGGTCTATTTGTCTACCTTCTGGCTAGATCAGACTTTACTAATGCAATATCCGATGCGAACGTCTATAGCATCCTTATATTTGCAATTTTCGCTGGATTCTCAGAGCGTTTTATCCCCGACTTTTTCGATGGGTTAGGAAGTAACGACAAATAACGGCAGGGAGATTCAGGCCCTCGAAAGGGCACAAAAAACTAACAAAGTTGGAACTTATGCTTCGGAGAAGGAGGCAGAGGCACAGGTGGCTCTAAAGAATTACCATTCTCGTCCTCATCCAATGTGACGTTTACATAGCCATCGCCACCCACATTGTTAACAATACCTTTAGAACCAGCTTCATAAAGTCCTACTGCCGAAACTAATTTTACTCGATCTCCTGCTCTCATTTCTAATTTCCTTCGGGTTCTAAATCAGTTATTAACACTAAGCTTTCTTGTGCTTTCAGATACTGGGTTATTAAATCAGCTAAATCGTTAATTTTATCTTGGTCATTCCTATTTCCTCCACTTTTAGGAGTTAGCTCCTTGAGCTGACGAATATAGCTATCAATGTTACCTTCTATAGCATCGAAGCTTCTTTGAAATATCTGTTTTTGGGCTTTGAGTTCTGCTTTTTTGGCCGTTAATGTTTCAGTCTGCTGACCATAGTTACTATTGTCAGTTCTAAGAGTTTTATTTTCTGCCTGAGTTACTGATAACAAAGGAACCCCAGTTGTAGCTCCGGCAATTTGAATTGCGGCATCTGCAACAGCTCTGGATACCCCTAACTGAGCTTGAACAAGAGCCGCAGGGTTATTACTGGCATCTTGAACCCGATATTTAATTGGCGAATCACGAACGACTACCACCCCAGCATTGCCTTCAGCATAAAAGTAGGTTTTGCTAAACTCGGTGTTCCATTTTTTTGCATTTTGGGGATCAGTCACAATACGCCATACTGGACTACTAGAATCTTGAAATCTATCTAACTGTGAATTGAGTAAATCTACAGCTTGCATCATTTTACTTTCTTCTTCTGCAGATACTTTATAAACCGTTGGGTTATCCATCATGCTATTTATAAATGCCAGAGGCCGATTGTGCTCAATATAATCATCTAGACCAGCTTTAATTCTGCTGGTAATTTCAATAACTTTACTATCCGAATCTTTAATTTTATACACAACTTCAGAAAAACGGTCTTTAAGGTCATTAACTCTTTCAGGTTCTAAGTGATTTTCATAATCTTGACTAAATATTAATGCTTCAATATACCTCCAACGCGCTTTAGTCGATTCTAAAAACGGATCATCAGAATCTCTTAGAATGGCATCCAGCGATTGATATACTCTGGTCATTTGAATATTAAGTTTTTGCTGCAAACGTTGTTGCTGTTGTAGCTGTCCTAAATAACTACTTTGCGTAAAATCTATCAGCTCCAAGTCACTCGGCAACCTCGAGTAAAGTGAAAAGTATGTACTGTTAGCTAAATCAATCCAGTGCTGTACCCTATTACCCTTCTGATTAAGAGAGCGCTTATAATTATTAAGTTGCTCTCGAAGTGGTATTAATGCTTCACTGTGCTTCGCCTCATCAAATTTGTCTTTCTTACCGGTACGAGCAGCATGCACTTCTCCTTGTGCCATCCAATAACTTTTAAACAAATCATATGAAGCATCTGCAATTTCCATTTGTCGCGTAACTACTGCGCCAAGCTCATTGTCTATGTCATCTAGAAAAACTTTACTTGGCTCAATATCACTTTGTAAGAGAACATTTTTATATAGCGGATCATCTTTATAAATTGACAGTTCCATTTTCAATTTTGACTGGGCGCATCCAGCTAACAAATACAAGGAGATAAACAATAATAGGTATGAAAACACAGTGCATTTCATTGCTTGATTCCTTTCAAATATGATTTCAATATTTCAAGTTGCTCTAGAATGACTAATTTATTTGCGTCATTTCCGCCGTCGTCTCCGGCGATAATATTAGATACACTATAATTGATTTGCTTACTTGTACTTTTCCCAATTAATTTAATCGTCGCTTGCTCTTCAGCTACTTCATTACGCATTTGCTGTGATGTTACTTGCGCCAATCGGCTGACTGACAAAGCGGTCTGATCGCTCTCTGCGAAGTTTTTAATATTACCGATAACTGTGTCTGGATCTGACGAAAAAACATACACCATTTTGCTGTCGCTATTACGAATAGCAATGTTCTTACCTGGTTCATAATCGATAATTCTGGAATGATTAGGCAATCCGATCGCCATAGATGGGTAAGCAAGTATGTTTCGTCTTGCATTAAGGGCGTTTTGGATATCTTCAGCTGTGGAGTCTTTGTTTTTTGCTACATTCAAATATTCTTGAGTCGTGTATAGCGTCGCATTACGGATTTCAGTTTTAATAGACTCTTGAAATTGCAAGTCAACATTTGTGCCACTACCGCTAACTGCTCCGAATGCTCTATCAACAGCATCTGCGGGGAAAAAACCAGTCTGGTACTTAGCATCTCCTAGCTGTGAAGTTGCCTCTATCTGCAGACGATAAATATTAGTGTTATTCTCATCTTCTACTGCATAATAATATGTTTCTTTTACTTTCATAGTACCGCACCCTGAGAGTACTAAAGCCAGAAAGCAGTGGAGAAGCAAAGCAAAAGTCTTGAGTTTCATAGTGGCATCCTTGTCATCATCAGATTAAATAATAACCACTTTTAAGTTAACCGCAAGTCTCGCAAAATAGATAGAAAAGATCTCGAAGTAATGAGCTTTCAAAATGCTAAGGGAAAAAGGAATAATACCGAGCGTTACTTTTCACTGACATTACTGACATTTAAACCTAAAAAGCTAAAAGACAGTGATGTCAGTTGATTCAGTAACTATAAATTACAACGCGCCCTAAGTAAGTGCACATCTCTGGTGTTAACTTTTCTGTGCAATTTTTTTAATACATTTTGTTGCGTTTCAGGTGTCCAGAAAATCTTCAGAAACTGTCTAGCTCTCGTCACAGCAGTGTAAAAGATACTATGAGTCACGTCATCTTCATTGGCATCAGTTATCACAAGCTTGACAGAGTCATACTCCAGCCCCTGTGCTTTGTGGATAGAAACAGCGTATGAGACTTGAAATGGCATTACAGTGTTAAACGAATCATCATCCTCATCGCTATTTCCCGGCAAGTCGTAGACAGAAAACCTGACAACTGAGTCTCTTACCCATTCAAGGTCATCTATATGCCTGACATCAAATTCACTAATCGCCCTATCCAGCCACACATCAAATTGGATACGCTCAGCAGCTGAAACTATCGCAACAATTTTGCCTTTAAGATTATTATATATTACGGGTCGGAACCTTTCTGTGTCAGAAAACAAAATTGGATCCCCAACCTTAAAAACACTCTCCCGCCAGACATGCGAAATATTTTGGTTACCACTCTGCATAAATCGGTTTATGTTATTAATTCCATATAAACCATCGTAATTTAGACACAATACTATTTCGTCGGCGGTACTTGACTCGAATAATTTACTGCTTAGTACCGTCGAATAGCAATTCTGAGCCATACATTCTGCAATATCGTCCTCTATATTTCTGACTTTCCCCCAAAAATCTAGTAAAGATTGGTTATTTGTTCTATATGGCGTTTTAAGCTCAAATATTGAACTGCTAGGTATGAATGAACTTATAGCACCAAACCAATTACCAAACTGAATAGATTCAATTTGATAAATATCACCAACCAAAATAAGAAGCTCGAATTTTGTTTTTTCCAGTATCTTCAGCAAGTCGGCATTACTTACAGTGCTGCACTCATCGATTATAAGCACATCATAATTAGTAATATCGTTACTATAAATGTGACTACGTATAGTTCTGAAGGAAGAATTCTGTGCATTGACCTTACGTTTAAGATTGTCTGTTGCTGGGTTTGTATGAGCCAAGAAGAGTTTAGGTTTATCATTAAAGTAACTCGCTATATGATCAACCATTGTCGATTTTCCAGTCCCTGCGGCCCCATAAATCAACGCAACTTGGGAACTACAAAATAATTTTTTCAGTGCATCTAACTTTAGTGGGTCGTCTATATTACGATTCTCATCCTTAAACCACCGTTCAACTGCTTGTGTGTACCCAGGGATTCCAACAGTAGCTTTGTGTTTAAGCTTCTCGATTATTGTTGCCGTATCCCTTTCATATCCAGCAATAAAAACATGTCCCATATCATGTATGAGCTTTCGGTGTTCTCTATGTTTATAATACAATTTGTTGTTATATGAGCGTATTAGACTATTTAAATCATCATAATTACTAAGTTCATTTACCGGTGTATATAGTAAGGCTCCGTGCTCAACATTATTTTTTACTTTTCGCGCTAATAACTCATGCGCTCTGCTCTCGGTGCTCAAGCTTTCCACTAAATCCCAAAATCTAGGATTATGACCGGGTAAAGATGAACAGAAAGGCATTTGTTCAAAAGGAATACAACCATACTGTAGTTTAAGCTCCGATAAACGCCCGCATACATCATGATTAAACTGTGATTTCAGTGTTTTATTATATAATCGAAGTAAGAGATAACGGATTACCACATGCCCTTCAGAGCCTTTCTCTACCAGCAAGCGAACTTTGTCTAATAGAGGGAAAAGCTTTGGCGAAGACATTTTTGCAATAGCATTTGCTCTCAGGGTGTAATAAGCATTTTCTGACATTTCCAATACGTCGAGTAAACTAGCTCTTTCCTTGGTGAGCATTTCCATAAGTACTCTGTATTCTCTTGTATTTCCTTTAACTCCTTTTGGAAGATTGAGTAATTTAGCCAGATTATCAAACTCACATGGACGAATGGACACTTCCCACTCCCTAATGATTAAGATTGGCATCTTATAATCGATGACTGAGATTTCGTCCTGTTGTAGCGTTAGCATTGCTGAATACTTATCTGTAATATCGATATCCGTAAAAGCAATTATGCGATCTGACTTACTCGCATTGTTGATGGCTCTGTAGAAAGTAACCTCATAGAAAATTCTGTTTCCCACAAAGAAAGGCTTGGTCTTATGAATATAGTATCTTTGAGGTTGGTATAATTGCTCTCTATACAAGGGACTATTGCTTACCCTTGCCGCTATAGCCTCGTGATATTCACGAAGAGAAGGATCGAGATCCACTGGAAAGCTCTCAAGATTAGAGAGTATATGTAGATTGAATTCCTGACTCATTAAATTGCGCGTACGAAGCAGATATTCATAATATTTGAGCATTAACCTCTCAGAGGTATCCTCGTCAAGAGTATAATGCGATGCGCTTTTCTGAATCAGTTTATGGAACTTGCCTAGAAAGTTTAACTTTCCATTTTTTTTAACGTTGTCTAGAGCTCCACCTACCTTATCATATTGAAAATTTTCAGAGATATTCCCAGCACTACAAAATACTGCAATCCCTTCAACCAGGTTTCTCAACTGTGAAAGTATATTAACTGAAAGGAATGCCCTGTCACTTTCTGCCAACAAATCAATGTTGTGGCATATAGCATAATTGGCACTGTCAATTTGACTTTGTACAGAAGGCATTTTAACTGTTCCTTTTCAATTAACTTCCGCCTAAAAAACTAGTGAGCTCAGGCTTTTTAATAACTTATTAGCGATGGTTCTTTATAAGCAGAGCTTCTACATCATCCGCCCAATATTCACCCCGGCATATTTTAATTTTCGAAAATAAAGCTTTGAGCTTACAACTGTTCCAATGAAACATCCGTTACTTGCTCGTATAATGCCTCAATATCCTTCCATTTAATCCTGAACTGATTTCGTTTTTTAGATTTCCATTTTCCATCAAAGAATTTCATGTTGATGCCTGGATCATAATAAACAGCTTGGATGAAGAGTGAGTGAAGATAGTTTTTTATGCCAGCACCTTCAGCCAATCTAATTGACGGACCAAATTGGAAAAATATCCCGTTATTATCCTGCTTGCTGTAAAAGACGAAGCAGGTTCTCGAATGCTTTTTCTTCCAGTGCTCAAGAATTTTACTAAATGTCCACCCAGCGGCCACATTCCCGCTTTCATCAACTAAAAGAAGCCCTCCGTCAGGATCGGTGATTTCCTGTTTATCAGGATCGTAACCTTCCATCACTAGTAACAACTTAGTGCGTTTATTCAACAAATTGTTTTTATGAATGCTGGCAAAATCCAGTCTGTCAGGCTTATTTGACCAGCCATAATTTCGCAAAAATTCTTCGAGGCTTTGGGTATAAAGGCCTAAATTGGGTTCAGGAGTCATAAGGGTTACCACACTCCCAGAGTGTGCTTTCAGCTCCCAGTCTTTAAAATCAGGCTCAGCTACACCGTTTGGTGAGATACCGAAAAGACTCTCCAGAGTAAATCCAGCACCGTTTTGGGCAACATATGGAATGATCTCGCCGTTTTTTATACGCTGAGATGGAACCAGTCCCATCTCATATATCTCTTTCAGTTTATTTAAGAGGTCAGATTTCGTATCTACAGCATTGTCGTCTAAATCATAAAATACTGTTGCAATAGCTTGATATTCGTTAGCCTCCACCATTGCATTAATGGCTACCGAAACTTCATCATCCCAGTGAGTAACGTAACCAATTACCCGGTCTGCAGCTAGGCCCAAAAATAATATTCTGTGCTTACCTTGTCTGGATTCTCGTTCTTCACGGGTAGGAGCTTGCATTAACTGGCTTGGGGAGCTTTTGCATTTCTTTAAAAAGCCACTGAAACGTATTTCCGGATATTTTGGGTATAGAATGAGCTGTGCCCCTGGTGCATTCTCAATTTCACCATAAGGAGATAACCAGTAGAAATTCAATGGAGCTTTGAATATTGGGCCTTTTTTGCTTATTCCACCCGAGTAAACCTCACCTGATGGCAGTAATTGGAGTGCATCAAAGCTTCCCCCGAAGTACACTTGTTGCTTGGTGTTATCGTTATTAGCCAGAGGCTTAAAGACTATTTGTTTAGCCCCATGCCGCTTTAATTCATTTTTTACGTTTTCAAGATCCATCTTTTTTAAGCTCCGTTACGGGGCTCGTTTCAGCCCATCTGCGTCCAGCACACAATTGTCGTCAAGTTCCAAGAGCCAACGCTCTATCAGCTGATATAAAACTGAATCAGGTAGTCTGCGTTTTCCTCTTTGCGCACACTCCCACACGACAAGTGTTTTTATGCCAAGTGCATGAAGTTTGGTTATATTCTTCAGGTCTCTTTGAATCGTAGCAGATATTTTTTCTCCCCAAAACTCTTTATTGGTACCTGGCCACTTAAACATGTGACAGTAATGTCCATGCCAAAAACAGCCGTTTACGAGAATGCACGCCTTGTATTTTGGGAAATATATATCAGGCTTTGAGGGGAGTTCTTTTGGGGAGATACAGTAACGAAAACCGTTTTTGTGAAGTAATTTTCTGATTTTGATTTCAGGTTTCGTGTCCACTCCCCTGATCGCCCGCATGTTTTTGCGGCGTATTTCAGGAGAGTGAACATCAGCCATACTTAAGCTGCTAATTTACCGCGTTTATCGGCGTCAATAGCTTTCAGGATATAAGGCTTCATAAGCTTTGCAACCGCCGCGAAGACCGGTACAACTACCGAGTTACCGAATTGCTTGTAGGCCTGAGTATCTGATACGGGAATCTTAAATTCATCATTTTTATCAGTAAACCCCATCAATCTTGCACACTCAAGGGGTGTCAGACGTCTTGGCCGGTTAACGAGGTTATTGGCATCATCAAATTCTTTATTAAAGTCCCAGCCGCGGTCGACGAGAATCTCAGAACCATCTTTGTAGTACCTTGCCGAAAGTGTCCTAGCAATACTGGATTCATTTACCAGGCCAAAGCCAAAGCCATTCCCCTTTGCTTTATGCTTTTGAGCATAATCGAACAAGTATTTCCACAGCTTTGGAGTCAGGATATACTTATCGTCTACATCGCTATCAAGAATATCTCCCATACTCGGCTTCCGCTCCGGAATAATTTTATCAATATCTTTCAGTGTAAAACCATGGTGTATATCAAGATCTTTTCTGAACCCTACCAGCACGATCCTTTCTCTGTGTTGCGGAGTAAAATGTTGGCCGTCAATGATTTTAGGATCCTTTCCTTCAAATGAACGATCTGCTACTTCATAACCTAGTTCATCGAGTGTTTCCATAATCACCTTAAAGGTCTTCCCTTTATCATGGGATTTAAGGTTTTTCACATTCTCAAGCACAAACGCTTTAGGCCTGTGGGCAGCAATAATCCGAGCCACATCAAAAAACAGAGTCCCCTGGGTATTGCACTCAAAACCGTGCGCACGGCCCAGCGAATTCTTTTTGGATACGCCTGCAATGGAAAAAGGCTGACAGGGGAAGCCTGCAAGCAGTACGTCATGTGGAGGAATGTGATTTTTGATATTTTCATACGCTTCATCTTCCGTGACAGCATCGTCATCAGACAAAGTTATGCTTCGGATATCTTCGTTGAATTTATGCTCACTTGCATTGCCATAGTTGGCTTTATAAGTTTTAACCGAATATTTGTTCCATTCACTCGTGAAAACACACATTCCGCCCTGAGCTTCAAAACCTTTTCGGATACCGCCGATACCCGCAAATAAGTCAATGAAACGAAAATCACAATTTTCTTCAGTAACCGTTGGCTGGGGAATCAGCTTAAATAAAGCCTCGTATTCTGCGTGAGTAAGGGAAGGTTCAGCTTTGCCTTTCATCCATCGATTGATTGTTTCCCTGCACAGCGAACTGCCTACCTCTTCATTCAGGTAATTCGCCAAAAACTTTTGATCGTAGATATCTAAAAGCGTTGTTAATAGCTCTCTTTCTTCCATTATTACTGCGCCTAAAAGGGATTTATGTGTGACTTAATGTCACACAAAATTCCCGTAAAGTCAATAAATAACTGATCTTATGATCAGTATATATAATGAAATCAAAGACGATTTTTCGATGTTACCTTCCTGTACCTATTGAATAGGTTCAATCAATAACTTCCTACATAAATCATTTAAATCAATAAATTAAAAAATAATTTCCACAAAACCGAAAATTAGAAAAAAGCCAGATACTATCTTTTAGACAGCTAATAGGAGGACCAAATGTCAAACAAATTAACCTACCCTGATAGTAATGCATTTTCGTTAGTAGCTAGCGATTTAAGATCACTGTGGGTCGCAGGGCTCACCTATGGTCTTCATGATTCCGAGGAAACAATAAAAAAGAAGCAATTGTTCGCCGATGAAATTAGACAGCTTCTGGTCATAATCTCAGGAAAAGACAGGAGTTATCTACTGTGGCAGCCCAGGATCTGGACCGACTGGGAGTATCAGGAAAAAGTCATATTTTCATTTTTCGCGGGAAATGAAGCAGTGATTAAAAAAGTTTTAAAAAAGGTAAAAACTTACAGACTTCCGTGTGTTTGTGTTGACACGAGCTCTATACAACAACCTTGTCAGTCCCCGTACTGCATAAATTCTACCAAAACAGGGAGTCAGAAATGAAAAATACCCCCAAAATTTCAGTCCGTTGTCGCTATTACAAACACCAGGCAGCGATTGCTGTTCTGGATCATGCACACCACAAACGAAACGGCTTCACGCACTCACAGAACGTAAACACTGAGTTCAGTCATCACAATGCAGGTTTTTATTTTCATGGAGCCAACTCATGCACTGAGGCACTGGAGCTTCTTTGCAAAAAGCACAAAAACATTATGGGCAAAAAAGTCCGGGCAGATAACAATATTCTTTTTGAACATATCATCGTTTTCAGTGAGGCCCAGTACAAAAATCTTGAATCAAGGTTCTCTCCCGCACGAATAAAAAATGCAATTATCGCAAAGTTGAAAGCCTATGCTATGGCTATAAAAGCTCAATTTGGGTTCGAGCCTCTGGGGATAGATTTGCACCTCGACGAAGGCAGATACGAATCATCGCCTAACACAAAGGAAAAAAAGTTTATTCGTAACATCCATGCGCACATTCAGTTTATGAATTTTGACTTTTCCGCGGATAAATTATTTGCACCGCTTCGCCATTTGATGACAAAAGGAAAAGACAAAGACGGGAAAACTCTTCAGTTGAACCCTCACTTTGAGAACATTCAAAACATTGCTTTTGAGCACTTTAAAAAATGGGGCTTCAGCAGAGGAAAATCCAAAAACATTACCGGTGCAGTGCACTTGAAGAAAGAAGAATATGTTCAACAAAGATTAGCTGTAGCAAGGAGACAATCAGAAATAATTAAAGAAAAAATTGAAAAGCTCAGTACTCAGTTAACCAAAAAGCGCTCTGAACTCGAAGAGGTTGCGAGTTGTGTAAAGAACCTGACTTCACAAAGGTGCAAACTACGAGAGGAAGTTGCTGAATACACCTCTCTAAAAATCGAGCTCAGCGCCGCTATACAGCAACAATCCGAAGTGGCTCTGCAAAGAATTCGAAATAAATTGAACGGAACTAACAAAGGTGCAGGGTTGCATAGGTGAGCATCACACATTAGATAGGTGGACGAAAGGCTTTAGTGTGTTAAAGCCTATGTCATGCGATGTTTGTCCTTTCTCCCCACCTATAGAATGTGGTTTAAAATTGATAGTTGATAGTAGATTTAACAGTCTGCATATTTAAAACCGACATTCCGCATCAAATTCAGGAATAAATCTCTTGGTATAATGTGCCAAGTACATCAATGATCACCTGCTGGCGCTCCTGTTTGTCTGTGATTACGGGGGGAGAGTCACCAATGCTGACTTCGTGGATCCCACTAAAGCACAGAAATACCCATCGTGCCGTTGGCTTCTGGGACGGTTTCTTTTTCATGTCAGGGAAGTATTGTTGTCTTTCTTTTAATGACGTTCGGATCCGGTGTTCAAGGGCGGCGTATATCATCAGACTGCACGTCATCACCATGAGCAGCGCTTCAATCCTTTCCGGTTTCTTTAGAAACAGTGAGGATGTCAGGAATTCCGGACTTTTGAGAAAACGAAATCCCCGCTCAACATGTTGCTGGGATTTGTAGGTATCTAACAATGTCTGCATACTGAGTTCCCCGCTACAATCATTGGTTGCGAGGATAAACATCCCAGTTTGCGCCTGAGCTATTCCAACTTTATCCAAACAGGTGGCTATCAGCCCATCGAGTTGGTATTCATAGTATGCTGGCTGTTGTCCTTTTTTGGGGCGACCTTTACCTAAGAACACGGGGTGGGCTATACAGTCAAACTCACTGATGCGGGTTGTTTTTAACGTCTTGCTAAAGACTTTCATTGCCGTCTCGGCATCGGTCTGGCAGGCAAAGCGTTGCTTACACAATTTAATAAATTGCTTGTGCTCTTTTTCACTGCTTTTAAGTAAATTGCGGGCCAGCGTCTGCTGCTCCCGTTTAGTCGCCTGCTCACTGCGCAGAATCAACCATTTCTGTTTCACTCCGGCATAGTCTGCATCCACCCAACAACCGTGGTAACCGTTACCCATGGCAGTGAGACTGGCTTCCGTCACGTTGCTTACGTGCTGCCTGGCGTCTTTGATGGTCATGGGGACTCGTGAGATAAACAATTGGTTCTGTGTTGCCAGGGCAGTGATAGATTCTTCGGTATAAAGCGCCGCATCGGCAACAAAATATCGGCATTGTTGTGCGGCCTTTAAACACTGAATATGGTGACGGGTGACTTCTGCAAAAGCTTTCTGGTCATTCGTATTGCCACTTAAAGCCTGCATATAGACAGGGATACCGGCTTGATTTTCACAAATCAGCTCCAGTATCACCTGGTTTAATTCTGGCCGGTGGTCCCGGCTGTAACCTTTAACCAGCTCAATGCGTTTAGTCTCGCTATCTTGTTCATCAACAGCGTATTCACCATCGACATGAAAACTGGTGATATCCAGGTGCACAGCGTTACTGGCTAACCCCAGAGTGTCGACCACTCGCTCAGCCATGACTTGATATAGCGACGACACGTCTGCTTCATAGAGGGCATCAAGACACCGACCAAGTACATCATCATTCAGGTGCTTGGCCTTTACACCCGGACCAATCAGGCGTTCAGTGGGTTTGTCAGCGAAAAAATCTGCAAACATGTGTAGGGTGCGACTGTGAAAACCCAAACCATTGAGAAGCATGGCGACAAAGGCTTCTCCATGAGTCACCTTATGCTCATTGTTTTTTGGGATAACCGCGTCAATCATCTTAGCGATACCAAGCTCCCGACACATACCGGATACTAAACCAAGATGGTCCATGCGTTTGATAGTTAACCCTGATAGGGAGGAAGTAGAAATAGCCATTTTGCTGCACCCAAAGATGAGTAATAGATCAAAATGGGGGATCGGTGTCAAGAAAAATAAATCAGTTAATTAGGTGCGGAATGACGGTTAAAATTTTGACACATTGTAAAACGAACGCAAGGCTTATAGGTAAAAGTACCACCAACTCATAGACTACATGGATAAGTATACTGATTTGATTACCAAGGGATACGACTTATATTGGAACTGACAACTTCAGCTCTTGAGTAAACCCAATCGGACAGACCGCAACATGTGTTCGTTAGGCATTTTTTAAGGACTCACTCTGAACTTTACTTATAAGTTCAATTCTTTGTATATCGCTTGGGGTAAATAAGAGCCGAACAAATGACTCTTGAGCAAAATGCAAGTACCCCGTATCTTCTATTTTCTTTTCAGACTTCAACTTATCTTCCAAATTATGGATAAGTTGAACTAATTCTTTACCTCTTGAGGTTAGCGGCGCCATGAATGATGGCTGTATTTTTCGGTCGTACCAATCAATCATGCAATCCGAGAAGTCAACATCGGCAATACGCTGGTGTACAATGAACTTTATATAATCAAACAGAAAGTTATGCTCAGAATCACCCACGCCGACCCCAAAGGGTGAGTTTTGATTATGCAACTCAACTTCTGCAATAGTCGTAGCTACATCCATACCAAAATATAATGAGCGACATATATTAGTTAAACCCGAGCAAAATAGGTTGAGATATGACACAGGAAAAGACGCATTGCTGCTTTTAGTCTTAATCAAATAGCCCAGCACTTCTTCGACTGACATGAACTCTTGGTCTAACACAGCAAAACCTTCAAAGAGAGTTCGAGCGCTGGTAGTTTGTAGGACATTTGACTTTGGTATACTAATACCCTTTGCATCTGATGACTTGGCACCTCTTAAGATCTGGCGGACATCCTGCCAGTAGCTTAAATTTGTATCTGGATTGTGAAGAATTATTAGCACCGGCAAAGGGAATCTTTCCCAGTAAAAACGGTGTTTTTCATCAGGGTGGTATATCCAATATTCTTTGCTTTCTTTAAAAAATGACGGGCCAGATTTTATTTGAACAGCAATCATCCTTCCCGTTGCGAATCCTTCAGGACTAACATATTCGATCTGACCATCAATCCCAACATCAGCCATTGGAGTTTCGCGCCAAATCTGTCCAATTTTCGCCATAGCTTCAGCTACAGCATTTACTCCCAACCTTTCTTGAGAGTTAGTCTGATTATATTTGGGAAAGCTCATACTTTCTTGATTACCTGACGCCTTGGTTAGCGGGCAATGGAGTCGATGTGTAAATTGATCCACTGTGCAAGTTTGTTAAGCATTGAACAGCCCTCTCCTGAAAATCCCAAGTTCTTTTGCCCACTCTTTTGACACTCTGTGGAGAAGATGAGCAAGCTTTCTACAGCACTCGGGAGTAAAGATAACATTGTCCTCACCCAATTCAGTATTTATATACTCAAGAAAATTACCATGACAAAGGTTGTGGCGAATACGAACTACCTCAGCATTAACTTGATTGGGTTTCTTGCTTTCTAACTTTTTGAGAAAATTTACTTCATCAGGGAAAGCCAAAGCTTCCACAGGTATTCCTGCGTCGTGTGCGGATTTTAAAAGTCTATTGCTTAGAGTTTTAACAGGATCGAGAGCTTCCACTCGGGCGGAACTCTCTACCTGAGACATCGTAACTCTAAGAGATGCTTCGATACCGTTCAGGAAGCCTGTACATGCCGGCAGATAAAGTTCACTCTTAAGCGCTTGAAAAGCTTGAGTAAAAAACCAATGAACTTCCGCTCCAAGTCCTTGCTCGACGAAAAACACTATTTCCTCGTGTTCTCTACGCCCCAAATCTATGAATTCTTGAATTTCTTCATCCATGAACTGTCCCCCAATGTAAACAACGCCAAAGTCAGCCGCCGCTATTAGCGGACGGCGGCACTTGTTTGTTAGGTTCTTCTACATACTTATCTACCCGATTAGAGGCCGCACTGTACAACTTCTCTGCAAATGCACCTGCTATTATGCATAGCATCGTTACCCTCCAAAACTCTGGAGCAACATTTTCAGACGCTGTCATATCAGGCTGAAAAATCGTCAGCTGTCTTGTATAAAAAAGTCCAAATATAACGCTAGAGACTACAGCCCCCATCATGGTATGAGAAAGAAGAAGCGACCAGTAATTACTGCTATTTATAAACCCTACAGAGTTACCGTTTTCCGGGGGTTTAAGCATGTATGAAGCTAGCAAAGTAATAAGTGCACCTAGGCCACCTAAGCTAAGCGCCCTCATTGCATAAAATATGTTCTCTGTGTATTTTGACTCTTTCAGGGTAGCTAATTTAGCTTTTGCTACATTCAGTTCGTCGACTTTACCAGCATAAATAACATCTAACGTTTTCTTGTCATCACCTATTTGGGTTAGTCCTCTATCTAACTCCGCTAATCTCTTTAAAATAATTGTTTTTTCATTCGGCTCCAATTCTGAAATTAAAGAACCCGAGGATATGATTGAGGGAGAACCGAACCGCGATAATAGTAACCTCGCTTTGGCTCCGTCTGTTTTCTCATATAGTGCTCTAGTTCTAGACTCAGTTTCAGATAGATATGAAGCTAGCTCTTCTTCGCTATACCGTTCCATGAAAGCGGCTTTCAATTCTCCTTTTCCATTATAAAGCGCTTGCAATTCTCCAAGGTTTTTTAATAGGACGGAATATTCTTCGTTAATTAAAGGAATGGTGTTTTCTAAGTAAGCTACTTCATTGGCAAGCGTAACTCTTTCAGTGTCAGCATCACTAGTTAACCGAGTGCGGTCAACAAAAAATGCCATATAAATTAAAGAGCCAACCAATGACATCAGCCCAAAAGACCTGAGATGAGTGCTTAGAGAATTATTTCTGTATGATTTACCTGCATTTGTTGTAAATAAAGGCTATTTGCATTCTAAGGTTGGAAATCAGCTTTTCTGCCAAAGCAATGAAAAGGCTCAGTTGGTTGGAAACTAAAGTATGAGGGGCGGCATTGTACGTTTTTCGGACCTTGAGACTATAAATTTCCCACCCTATTGATCAGTAGATTTACATTAAAATCATATACACACTGTGATGCCAATTCAAGATAAAGGCGCCATTGCTAGTAACTCACTCTCA
>Ga0208180_1001259_pt1 | contig 16141 bp, 15 predicted proteins | sample MalvireepMed_s16_FD_184241 | JGI IMG/M metagenome (GOLD analysis project Ga0208180, IMG submission 184241) | Marine viral communities from the Global Malaspina Expedition - Malaspina viral metaG DeepMed_s16 (SPAdes) (version 2) | ecosystem: Environmental > Aquatic > Marine > Oceanic | place...
CCTTTGGAGACCAGCGGTAGCGGCGGCAGCTAAAACTGGCAAGTCGTTTTTACTTTTTATGGATTGATTTTATTATGTTCGGTTTCTCATCACCATCAGAATTTCCTTTTAGTACTATTCCTGCAGGAGTAGTGGTTACCACTACGGCCTCTATTCCTGTTGAAGTTCTGGCGAAGATTCTTAAGGATAATAATATCCCGGTGGAGGTGAGATCAGGTCAAGTTTTAGTTAGTGAAAATATTCCTATTGAAATTATTGGAGAGAAAACCTTCCCTGTGCCCTTAAAATGGGTATTAACTAGTAGAGGAAAACAATGGGTATTAAATACACAAACATTAAAATGGACTATTACATAAACTGGGGGTAGCAGTGAGCGTAGCAAATAGCGATTTAGTTATATATATGGCTTTAAATAAGCCCACCGACGATACAGGTACGGCTGGTGGTGATATTAATAGTTCTATGGAGATACTTTTGTATTTAATTTACCCACTGCTGATCCTACCAATTCTGGTCAGCTGTGGAGAGATGGTACAGATCTTAAAGTTTCTGAAGGTTAAATATTATGAATAAGGTTCGTTCATGAAAGAATATTTATTTAATGCACTGACTGACTATTTGGAAGAAGATAAATCAGCTGGTGGATATCAATATAAGAATACAAAAACTGGCGAGATTTTTACGTATACCAGGAAAGGTGTATATAAACAAGGAGGAAGGATATTAATTTATGTAGGAAAAGCAACAGAAGATAATAACAGGTAATAATATGTTCGGTTTTGCACCTTTATCAGAAGTACCTTTTAGTACCCTCCCAGGGGTTGGTGCTACAATTATAATTTCTACTCAGAGTATACCTGTAGAAATTTTAGGCCCCACTGTACTTACTACAAAAACTATTCCTGTTGAAATAATAGGAATAAAAACGACCCCTGCGGGTCTAAAATGGGTATTAAGTAGTAGGGGAGTGCAATGGGTAGTCGATCCTCAAGAATTGAAATGGACAATTGAATAATGGCTGTAGTTGCTTCTAATTTAGTGATGTATTCGGCGGCAAATATGCCCCAAGATGATAGTACCACCTCTGGAGGTGCTATAGATAGTGGTGTGCGTGTTACTTTTACCGATCCTTCCTCTGCTGCTCAACTTATTATTTTTAGTTCTAGTGCCTCTGATACAAGTCAAACACTAGCATTAACAGGTAGAAACGCAGCAGGTTCGGTTATTTCCGAAAGTATGTCCTTAAATGGTACAAGCAATGTTACTAGCTCCAATACATTTGGAAGAGTTTTAACAGCATATTTAAGTGCTACTGGGGTTGGTGATGTAACGGTTAGCGGCAATGGTATTAATAAAGTAGCTGAAATTCCTATTGGAGAAACGGGTTTTTTGAGACCTTTTTATGACGCTACTGCTAGTCTTTCTACTACTAAGACCTTATATGAGAAAATTTTTGTAAAAAATAATAATACATCCAGCACTCTCAATAGTGCCACTCTCATTCCAGTGGCTGCGACCGGCTTAGCATCGAACATTACTTATGGTATAGAGAATGGAAAAGCCTCTCCTCAGTCAGTAACCGACAGAACTACGGTTCCTACTGGAGTAGATAGTTTTGGGAGCGGTTCTAGTGGTGTATATCCTAATGGGACCGGTGAGTTAACGCCCCATGACTATCAGGGAGTTTGGCTTAAGCTTAGCTTAGCGGCTAGTGAAAGCTCTGCTAATAGTTTTTATGAAATTCAAGTATCCGGGACTACAACATAATGAGTATGACAGCAGATCAAAGGCTGTGTAAGCAGCCAGCAGAAAATCGTAAGTTCGAGATGGACTTTACCAATGTGCTTGGGTCATCCGAGTCCATCAGTAGTATTACTAGCGTGGCTTCTGAAAAAGTAGGAGGTTATACCTCTGATTTAAGCATCACTAGTGAGGCGATAGAAAGTGGATCAAAGAAGGTTTCCATGTTTATAGCATCAGGAACCCTGGGCAATACATACCGTGTAGAAGTTTTAGTAGCAACCGACGCCAGTCAGACACTAGAAGGTGATGGCGTCCTATACGTAACGGATCAATAATATGACATGGCAGAATACTAGTTTAATTATGTTGAGAACTATGCTTAATGATGCTGGATGCAGCACCGTTAAATATACTCCTCAGCGCTTAGACGACCTACTAATTACCTCAGCATATTTTCTTCCTATAGAAATTAATTTTAATAGCAGCTTCGTTGTCAATGTTGAAACCCGAACAGTCACTCCTGATCCGGGATTAACCACTACCAGCGACGGAGATGAGTTCATTAGTTTTATGGTACTTAAGGCTGCATGTATAGCCGACGAGGGCAATTTCAGAACTGCGGCTTTGTCACAAGGTGTAATGGCCCGGTGTGGTCCAGCAGTTCTACAAACCAGTAGTTATGGTCAATATTTGGGCACGTTGCTTAATGAGGGTCCATGTAAGTCATACGAAGAGTTAAAGAAAAGATATAATTTTAGTTATAATGGCGGCAAAATTCTTCGTGCTGTTATGTCTCCGTTTGCGTCCAATTCTTTTGATCCTACTAATATGTTGGGGTCTATGGGTGAAGCTGATTTACAGAATCCAATAAGAAGACGTGGTCAATATTTTTAATATAAGGGTAATAAAATGGCGTTAGAACAACTAGACGTAATCACCAAAGTCATTCCTGCCAATGAAATAAAAAATGGTGGTATTTTGGTTAATGCTCCCAGAGGGGCTGATCAGCTAGATAGCAACTACCTTATTAATCCATATGCTATTGATGGCATCTCGGGTAACCTACCAACTACCGGAACCGTTGGCGATAAATATGATGTTAGATTTACAGGCTGTGATTTCTGCTCCACCTAAGAGATTGGTATAATGGCGATTAATCCATTCAGCGGAATCATAGACGCTAATTTTAAAACTATATTTAATAATGCTATTTCTTCCATGCTAGATAGCACGGCATGTACCGTTGCATGTACGTTGAAGTATGGTGTTACTAAATATGATAGTTGCTCTAACTGTATTTATGATCCTATTGGTAAAAAATCATCAAATAGATTTATAAATGGAGGGTCTATTCCTTTTCCTTTTGGTACTATATGTCCGTTGTGTAATGGGGCTGGGAGAAGACCTGTGGAATCGTCCGAGGTTGTGCATTTAATGGTTATTTTTGATCCAAAAGAATTCATGGATATAGGAACTATTAATTCACCAGACGGCTTGATACAAACCATGGCTAAGAAAGAAATGACTCCTAAGCTACAGAGAGCAAACCAAATAGTGGTCAGTAATGATATATCTGGTTTCTTTTCTCATACTTATCAAAGAGTGGCAGAACCTACTCCTATTGGATTAGGGAATAATGAATTTGTACTTTGTATGTGGAAGAGGATTTAATATGTCTATTTCATTTTCTCTTGATCTTCAGAGTGATTTTAACTCTCATTTTCAAAAAAATGTGATGGATGAAATTAGTGGTCAATTCAATAAAAATGCTATTAAAATTAATAATGCAATAAAAAAGAGAATACAAGATACTGTTAGATCGCTGTTAATTTTGGCTCCTGAGGTAATGGATTTGATAGGAGGCACTCTACAGGGAGAGCTGGGGGTTACAGATCCTCATGGGAAATTAAGCTCTATTGTTGAAACTTGGGTAGAAAATATTGAAGTGTCTACGGTTGTTTATAGAGGGTTCAAAAAACCCGGCGCTCTTTTGAGGATTCAAATTCATGTTTTAAGAGATGACTATAGCGACGTACTTTCTTTAGCAGCTAGTTCATACGATAGCGTAGGGGCTAGAGGTACTTTATTTGTGATTGAGTGGCTGAGGTGGTTGCTATTAGAAGGTGATAAAACCATCATTAATTATACTTTTGTTCCTGGTGATATGAGAAGTAGTAGAACCGGGCGTGGTATTATGAGGCGTCAGCCGGGACAAAGATGGTCCATTCCCCCTCAATTTAGGGGAACGGAACAAGACAACTTTGCAACCAGAGCTTTGTCTGATCTAGACAAGCACATCGGTATCATCGTTCGGTCGGAACTAAAAAGGATTCTAACATGAGTTGTAAAGCTAATACATCTTTTACTCGTGTTACCAATATTGGTAATACTTTATTGAATTCTGAGCTAGAATCCAATTTAAAATCTTTTTTAGATTGGTCTTTTTTAGGTATTGGAGGATGGTCTAATATCACAATACCGACCTCAGGAGCTTATGGAGGAACCTTTGATAATCTAAGACTTGTTGATGATCCGGCTTATACTGCAGGTCAGATTTGGGAAACTGCACGGAAGGATTGGGTTTGGGAAACAGGTACGGAATATCCAGGATACAGCCCTATAGATATTTCGGGGGTGTGGATAAATGGTGTCTTGAAAGAAACCGGCGATGCTACATATGGACATCATTATAATTACCCCTTAGGACGGGTGGTGTTTGATAACGCAGTTTCTAGTAGCACTACGGTGCAGTTGGAATATAGCTATAGAAATGTACAAACCTATATAGCTGATCAAGCGCCTTGGTGGGATGAGCTGCAATATAATTCCCTTCGAGTAGATGATCCTACATATACTAACGTAGGATCGGGTGCATGGGGTATTTTAGCTAATCATAGGGTACAAATGCCAGCTGTGGTAGTCGAGACAGTTCCTCGTCGAAGGCTAGAGCCGTATGAATTGGGTAATACTTCTAGTGTTGTTTATCAAGATGTATTATTTCATGTGGTAGCAGAATCTAGGTGGTGGAGGAATCAGTTAGTAGACGTTATTTCTCTACAAAAAGATACGAGTTTACGTCTATATGATACGGATAAAATTATAGATAAAGATGTTTTTCCCTTAGATTTTAGGGGGATGGTGGTCTCTCCCTCTAGTACTTATTCTGGTATTGTTAATGATCCAGGGCTACAAGGTAGTTTATGTAGATTTTACAATGTTGTAGTGAGCGAAATGGATTCTTATAACAACCGACTTCATGAAGGTACTATAAGAGTTACTTTTGAGACCATTTTCGTGTAATGGTGTATTTAAAAGTAGAAAATACACACACAAATTAGTTATTTTTGATAATTATTTAGGAGAGTATAATGGCACAACCTAATCAAAGAATTTATTTTGCAATCCAAGGGGTAGCGATTAAGCCCGATGGACAGTACGTGTGGCAAACAGACGATGTTGTCCACGGTGTTCAGTCTGTTGCGGTTACTACCACATTCAATTTGGAACAGGCTTTTGAGCTTGGACAGTTGGAAATTTACGAGAATATTGAAGGCGTTCCTGATATCGAAGTATCTCTTTCTAAGGTATTGGATGGGTTTCCGCCTGCATATGTGATGGCTACATCTCAGGCTGCTACTCCAACGTTAGGTGGTCGTTCAACACCCAAGTGTCTTGTAGGTCTTGGTATTTGGGATGACAGTGCTGACAACGTATCAAATAGCTTGAAGCCCGTTTCTCAAATGGAAGCTTCGGGTATGTTTGTAGGGTCTGTTACTTACAATTTCCCATTAGAAGATAACTTCAGTGAAGATATTACGTTGGTGGGGAATGATAAGGTGTGGACTGAAGGTCAAACCTGTGTGGTCGGCCAGGGTGTTTGGAATACCGGAATTTTAGCTATTCCTGCTGGGATGAATACCAATGCGGATTCTCCATACGCTGCAGATAGCGGAGACCCGAATTCTCTTGGTGGTATCAACCGTCGAGAGAACATGCTGTTCTTGACTACGGCTGCGGCTAACACTAGTGGCGCAGTGGATTACACCATGTTGCCGGATGAAATTCCTGGGGTTATGGGTGGTGCTGCGGCTACCAAGGGCGTTAAAACCGATGCAGCTAAGATTCAAAGTATTACAGTTTCAACTGACTTTGCTAGAGAAGAACTGTTTGAGCTAGGCACTAGACAACCTTACGCGCGGGTCGTTACCTTCCCGGTGGAAGTGACCTGTGACATTGAAGTACTAAGTGCTAGTGGTGACTTGATCAACGCCCTTGCAGACGGTTGTGGAGGTACGGCTGGATGTGCTGGAGTTGTTGATAACTTGAGTAACCAAGAAATTCGCGTTACAGCTTGCGAGGGGCTGCGGGTTTATTTGGGAACGAAGAACAAGCTGGCGTCCGTCAATTACGGTGGAGGCGATGCTGGTGGAGGGAACGTGACTATTACTTATAGTTATACGACCTTTAATGACTTTGGGGTTATGCATCCGACCGATCCTTCTACCCAATGGCTCTGGCAGGACAGAGATGAGAGTGGGTGGCTTGGATATACGCAAGCATAGTATTTTAATAACTGACTTAGGGGGGACGGAGCTTTGCTCCGTCCTCTTGCGTCAGTAGTGAAGCGTTAGCCTTGGCAAGCAGATATAATAGAGAGGATTTTTTAGGCGAGTAACGCTACTGACTCTTTTTTTAGGATTGTTATGGATCAGGATAGGAAAAATTTTCTGGTTGCTCAACTGATGAGTGGATTGAAATTCTTTGAGGTTGACGGTCAAAGATATAAGGTTATTTCTCCTTCTTCTGAAATTAAACTATTAGGGGAATATATATACCAGGAAACAATACAGTCTCTAAAGTATGAAGATTTGATTACTAGAGACAAAGCTAAAATGCTTTTAAATACATTAGATATTTGGAAGCCCAAGGATGATAACGATTTTAAAGGTTTAGAAAAATATCTTGAGGATTTGAAAGTCAATTTATTTCAATCTACATTTCAGAGCGAAACCCAGCAGAGGGTTAGGAAACAGCTGACCCGTACAAACAATATTTTAGATAAAGCTATTGTTAAAAAACATTCTTTAGAACATGCTACTGTAGAATACCATGCTTTTGTGACAAAAAGACAATTTATTACTGCCTTATGTATTTTGGATCGAAATAATCAACATATTTATACAGAAGACGGGTTTTGGCTGTCCGATCCTTATATAGTAAACAATATAATAAGTAAGATGGATATGGAGGGTGTATCGGTTATGGAAGTCCGGGAGATGGCTCGAAGTGAGCCGTGGCGTAGCACATGGTCTATAGGTAAAGAGAAAGCGTTTGGTATTCCTGTTAGAGACTTTAATGAGGATCAAAAAACTATTATTGCTTTTTCAAAAATGTATGATAACGCATACGAACATCCAGAGTGTCCCTCTGATAGCGTATTTGAAGATGATGACATGTTTGATGGTTGGATGATATTTCAAAGACGGCAGCGAGATAAAGAAAGAAAACAACAAGAGGTTGATCAAATGGGCACACATCGAGATGGGGCAGAAGTTTTCGTGGTAGCACAAACTCCTGAAGATATAGATCGTATTCAGTCTCTTAATGATTATGGAACTAGAAAACAATTGCAACAGAAATTTCAGTATATCAAAGCAAAAGATGGACCGGTACAAGAAAAAGAGTTGCCTGATGTAAGAATGGCGTTGCGTCAACAGGCAGCGGAACAGTTTAAACATACCCTGAGAGGAAAATGATATGGACGATTTTGTAACTTTTAGGGGCGACTTTGAAAGACAAAAAGGAGCCTCGGACAAACGATATAAAGATAATTCTAAAAAAAGATTACTAGCTAATCTTAAGAAAAAATTTGATACAACTATTATAGGAGCACTTGCTGCTTTTGAAGAAAGGTTTGGGGAGTTATGGGGTCATGGACTTCGTGATGAAGACTTGGACGAAGAGCAAAGAGAGTGGAAAGAGCTATGGATGGAAGCTAGGGCGCGCATTTTGGACAATGGTAATTCTAATCTAAGGGCAGCACAGAGTGAAATATCTCAATATACTCTAAGTTGGAATAGATACGTTAATAAGTTTGATTTCAAGGATTCTAAGGAGCAGTAATTATGGCAAAAGAAGAAGGTAAAACACAACGGTCGTTTCAGCATAATGGCATTAAGTATATGGTGAGGAGACCCACCGTAGAAGAGAGTCAGTCTGCCAATAGGCTACGGTCTAAGACTTTTAACCAGTCTTTAAAGAACGGGGATATTCTGCGAGATCAGATGGATTCTGAATTGCGTAAACGTGGAGATTGGAATGACGACCGAGAGATCATTTACCAAACTTTACGTAAGGAAATCTTAGATTATGAGGTTTCATTGAAAAAGGGTGGTATCAAGCTTCATGAAGCTAAATCCCTAGCTTTAGAGATGACTGACAAGCGTGATGAGATGGTGGGAATGCTATCTTCTCGTACAGAATTAGATAATAATACCTGCGAAGGGCAAGCAGAAGCAGCTCGATTCAACTGCATGTTTGCGGACTGTTTGGTGTATGAAGAGACAGGGGAAAAGTATTTTCCTAAAGGTTTAGAAGACTATATTGTATCCTCTGATGATCCTGTTGCGGTAATTGGAGCTACTGAATTTTATTACTTAATTACTGGAACTGAAAATCTAGACGACTCTCTTCCAGAGAACAAATTTTTGCAAAGATTTAAGTTTGTAGATGAAAAAAATCGCCTTGTAGATAAAGATGGAAGGTTGGTTACCCGAGAGGGACAACACATCGATTTAGAAGGTAAATATATAAAGTGGACTGACGAAGATAATTTTACATATGTAGATGAAAGTGGTCGACCAGTTACTGAAGAGGGAGAATACGATCTAGAAGAATCGCCATTTTTGGATGACGATGGCAAACCTATAGTACTAGAATCAGAAAAAGAACCGGACAAGCCAAAACGAAAATCTCGCAAGAAAGCACCTGAAGAGGAGCCTGTTGCGACTGAATAGTTAGCGGAAAGTGGTCATACCTGATGATGGTTGTAATAACTGTCTAATGGTATGGCCCTTTTTTATATAGAGAGATAAATATGGCCTTTAATATTAACGCACAAGTTATTCTTAGTGGTCCTAAGAACCTTAGGTCTATAACCAAGAATATTAAAAGGCAACTTAGTGGATTGACCGCTACAGTTAATGTTAAAATTCCTTCTGGCACAGGGAGGGGTATTAATTCATTAAACAAACATATTTCTACTCTTAATACTAACTTAACTACTTTAAGAAAAAGAGCTACTTCTGCATCTACCGCTCTTAATTCTTTAAACACCAGTCTAAAGAATGTTACTAAAAATACTAGGAATTTAGCAACTGCTCATAAAAATGTTGGGAGTTCCTTATCGGGTGTCAATAAGCAGCTCGCTGCTGGTACTGCTGGACTTCAGTCGTTTGGTAAAGAAGCTGCAAATGCTATTAGAAGGTTTGCTGCATTTAGCGTAGCTACCGGAGTAATATATGGATTTGTAAGATCCGTTCAAGACGCGACTAAAAATGCTTTGGAATTTCAGAGAGAATTGGTTAAATTACAGCAGATTACTGGACAAGGAGGAAAAGCCTTAGATGGTGTTAGAAAGACGGTTGATCAGCTTTCTAAGTCTTTAGGTATAGATGCCAACCAATTACTTAAAGTTGGAAAAACTTTTGCTCAAACTGGTCAAAGCTTAGACCAAGTACGCAAATCTATGGAGGCGGTTGCTAAGGCTTCTTTGGCTCCTACATTTGGCACTATGGAGTCAACGACAGAAGGTTTGATAGCGGCTCTTGCCCAGTTTAATATTCAAGCTAAGGATTCAGAGAAAGTGTTGGGCGCTTTAAATGCGGTGTCTAAAAAGTTTGCAGTTGAATCTTCGGACTTGATTGCATCTATTAGAAAAGCGGGTGGTGTGTTTGCAGCAACCGCTAATCAGATGACAGCCCCTATTGATTCTCTTAATGAATTAATTTCTATTTTTACAGCCGTTAGATCAACAACTCGTGAAAGCGCAGACACTATTGCTACTGGTTTACGTACCATCTTTACTAGAATTCAACGTCCCAGAACTATTGAATTCTTAAAGCAGTTTGGTATCGAACTTGTAGATCTAAGAGGTAACTTTAAAGGTATCTTCCCGGCATTTAAAGAGCTATCAAAGGGGTTGCAGGGTATTATTGCACAGGGTGATACTCTTACTCTAGCTAGAATTACTGAAGAGCTGGGTGGTATTCGTCAAGTAGGTAAATTAATTCCTGCTATTAAAAACTTTGATAAAGCATTGAGGGCTTTAGATGTAGCAAGCAAGGGTGCTGCGGAAGGTTTAGGTAAAGATGTTGCTTTGGCTTTACAGCCACTAGCCAAACAGTTTGAGCAACTTCAGGCTAGATTTTCAAGTTTTGTTAGATCTATCGCTGATTCTAAAACATTCCAAAGTTTAGCTAAGGTTGCCCTTACTACTGCCAATGCATTTTTATCTATGGCAGAAGCCCTTAAACCATTGCTTCCTCTTATTACTGCTTTAGCTGCTACTAAAATAACTTCAGGATTAGTACAATTTGGTCAAGGTTTTGCCGGTGGATTTAAAAAAGGAGGAGGTGCTAGAGGTTTAGGGAGTGCTGTAGGAGGTATAGGTGGAGGCGGTACAGGAGGAGCAGCTTCTAGTGTGGCGACGGCTCAGACTAATGCCATGAAGGCTTTGTCGGCCGCTATTAATTCTAATAACCAGCGACTCGGTCAAAACACACAGGGTTTAGCAAGAACAGCAACAGCTCTTGGTACTTTATCTACTAGAATTGCGAGGCTTGGTGCGCAGCTGGCTGGATTACCTCGTGCAATCGCTTCTTCCGGTTTTGGTTTTGGAAGTAGGCCTCGTGCTAAAGCTGCTGGTGGAAAGATTCAGAAGTTTGCTAGTGGTGGATATGTTAAAGGTCCGTCTCATGGTGCGGGTGGGGTATTAGCTGAGCTTGAAGGTGGGGAATATGTAGTTCCTAAGACACAATATCATGCCACAGCTGGTAAGGTGATAGATCCATTTCTGGCGGCGGCAGCTCAAAAAAGAAAAGCCAAGAGACAAAAAGGGCTGGCATTAGTTGGAAGAAAAGGTCAAGAAAAAGGTAAAGAGAAGAAAATTCAGGGAGCAAGGCTTACTGGTGGCTTTGGGGTGTCTTTTCTTGACGGATCCCCAAAATCAATTTCTGCGACCCTTAGGCAAGTTTTAGATTCTGGTCCTAGAACAGGAAGGCTAGCTCTTCAGGAGGCAATTGCAAAAAAAACTGGTAAGCCATTTTCTCGCGATTCTATTGCGTCTCGTGCGTCAATCACGACACAGGGAAAGCCAACTGTTCTTCAGGGTGAAGGTAAAAAGATATTTACGGATGAGATTAGAAATGAAATTCCTCAAATGTTTCAGAAAGCTACGAACAAATTTAGAGGGACAGAGTTACAGACAGCTGCTCTTCCTCTTAACAAACTGTTGTCTAATTCTGCTATAGGTTCAATTGAAGGTCAGTTTTTTGAAGCTTTTGTCAGAAGTGTAACAGGTAATGTTATAAAGGACTCTGCGGGTCCTGATCCAATATTTGATTTTGCATCTTTACCGGGTGCTAAGGCAGATCTTGCGAAGTTATTTGGTCCAGGTTCTTTTGACTTTCCTAATGAATTTAAAAATCGTCCAAGCGCTGAGAATATAGCTAGTGCTATAGGAAAGGCTATAGCCGAGAGGCCGAAACTAAGGCCACAGGGGAGGCTTAGCGTGGGGTTTGCAGCAGGTGGTAATGTATTTAAACCTGTTGGAACTGACACTGTTCCTGCGATGCTTACTCCGGGTGAATTTGTTATTAATAAATCTTCGGCACAGAAGATTGGATATAGCAGCCTTGGAAAAATGAATAGAATGGCCAGGGGAGGTATGGTGCCAGGAGAAGCTGGAGGAGGGGCGCTAGGGTCAGTAGGGGCATTGGTTGGACTGGGGTCAGTCTTTGCCACTCTTGATTTGAGCGGTGAAAACGCTGCTCAGTCTTTGACAAATTTAGCTATTACTAGTGCATTTTTATTGCCACAGCTGAGTGGCATAGGTACACTTTTCAAAGGTCTAGGTGGTAATTTGAAAAGATTTGGTAAATCTGTAGTAGGAGCAAATAAAAGAACTAAGTCAGCGGCGCAAAGGGAGGCTCAATTAGATAGGATTATGGGGCGTGCTAAACCTGCTGCGGGTCGTAAAACGGGAATTTGGGGTACTGCTCGTCAACAAGAGAGAGCTGCTGGCCGAGGAGCTAGTAAATTAAGAGGCTTTGGTAGGGCTAGAAATTTGCGTAGACTTAAAGTTGGAGGTCTTGCTGCTACCATCGCTACATTAGTTGCCGGTCCTATAGTTGATTTTATTGGTTCAAAAGCATTTGGTAAAAAGACAGAAATAGCTCCTGGGGTGGTAGGACGAAAGGGAAGGAGTGTTGAGAAGGCAACGTCCGAGGGAGCAACATTGGGAGCGGCTAAGGGGGCTGTTTCTGGGGCGGCTACTGGAGCTTTTGTAGGTTCGTTAACAGGTCCTCTAGCTCCTATTTTGATCCCCGTTGGCGCAGCTGTAGGAGCAGCTATTGGTGCTATAGAAGGCTATTTTACAGGTGGGGAAATAGAAGGTCTCCGGCAGGCAGAATTCAATGCCATGGAGAAACTTCAAGCAGCAAGCGAGAATGTATCAACTACCTTTGCTACATTGGCTAAGGCTGGGCATGCTCTTACAACTGCTCAACTCCAACAGGGAACGGAAGCGTTGCGTCAACAGCGAGAAGGGACGGGAGTTGTTGAACGTGCAAGTTTAGCACGAAGACAAAGAGAAGATAAAGGTTTTGGTGGACTGGGAATTGGAGCGGGCATTTCTAATGTTGCGGCTCAAGTTACTTCTTTGGGTGGATTATTAGAAAGTCCTTTGATAGGAAGAACTTCTCAAACCCAAGCTGAAGATAGACAAAGCGCAGCTTTGGCAACATCTTTATCTGCCGTCACTCAAGAAGATGCCGCTGCTGCAACTGCGGTAGCTACTAACGCAACTGAAAAATTAATTAATGGTATTGGAAATCTTAGTCCCGAACTGTTAAAGGCCGTTGCTAATACCGGGGATATGAGTGCAGCATTGGCACAGAGTGATCCTAGTGTCCGTAGATTTGCGGCCGAATTAAATAAGATACAGAAAGAGGCTTTGGCTGCTAATGTAATGGCCGAGGTAGGAAAACAATTACAAATATTGAATGACTCTGGTAATAAAGAAGGTGCCAAGAAACTTGGGGATCAGTATAGGTCTCTTACTCCATTGCTTAATAATAATGCTACTACCGTTGCTCAACTTGAGGCTGCTGCCGCTCAACTTGACGGACCAATTAAGAAGGTTGTTGCCCAACAAGCAGAACAAAGAAAAGAAGCTGCTAAGTCTGCCGCTATTACGAAACAGCTGGCTATTGCTCAAGCAGATGCGGCTAAAAGACTTGACGCATTTGTTAGTGCTTTTGATATGTTTGGAAGAACAGTATCTCAAGTAATGGACAAGATGAACAACTCTATTAAAATAGCGGAAGAGAGCATTTCTGCTTTAAGTCAAGTTAGTACTGAGATTGGTGCTATTTCTGGAACTAATGTTTTTAAGAATTTGGAAACTGCTAGTACGGCAGATATTCAAGGTGCTGTTGCTGATATTTCATCTTTTGCTCCTGATGCAGCCCCTGGTGCTTTTAAAGATGTTGTAGATGTTGTGAGAGCGCAGAAAGAATTACCCGATATTCTTCGAGGGGTGGTGGAAAAGGTTGCTGACGATGCAGCCAAAAATACATTTGATACTAAGGGTGGTACGCCGGAGCAACAAAGCTCTAAGGTAGCTGCAGCAATTGAAAAGGGAATCGCAGCACGAGGAATTAAGCTCCCAGACGATGTGCTTAGAAATATTCAAGCAGGATTGCAGGAATCATTTAGTAGACAAGGTGCGGGTGGGGTTGATATTGGTCAAGTTTTAAGAACTGCCGGTTTGGATAAAATTCAAGGTATTGTTGGTGAATTTGGAACGGTGGCTAGGAAAGCCATGCAAGAAGCCGAAGAGGGGGTTCAGAAATGGCGTAATGGTTTGATTAAGGCATCTAATTTACAATTAAAATTAACCAGACAACAAATAGCCAGCCAGCTTAAAATAAATCAAAAACAATTTTCTATTCAAGACAAGATTGATAAGGTTTTAGGAAAAGCACCCCAATTCCAAGCGAAGGGCAGAGTGCAAACACAGTTGCAAGCTATTTTAGGCCCAGGTGGAGGGGTTAATGTTGGTGACCCTGGAAGAGCTGATCAGCTATTGAATCAAAGACAACAATTGGAGCAACAGAGGAAGGTTCTGGAGACTCAGAAACAAACTGGTGTTGTAGATCGGATGTTAGTCGATAAGTTGAGAGGGAATGCCGAGGCTTTGGAAAGAAACAAGAAAGCAACCGAACTTCTTGCTAACGATGTTAGTGTTCTTTCTGATTTGGAAAGAAGGGCGGCTCAGGCAGCTCAAAGAGAGCAGGCGGCTATTGGTGGTGTTCTTGGTTTTTCTGAAGCGCTTGACAACTTGGTACAAAGTCGTGGACCCGGTGGTGGTTTTAGTCGAGAAGGAGTTGAAGGGTTTAATCAATTTACAGAACCTATTAGGGCTCTCTTTAAGGCTAGTAGGGGTGAGATGCTGGGCACAAGGCAGGCTCGCTCCTTAATTCAGGCTATTCAAAGTGGTGATTCTAGAATTGCTACTCTGTTAGACAATCTACCGGGTGGAAAAGAGCAAGCAGATGCCTTAAAACGAAATGTGGCGCGGGGATTGGCGCAGTCAATGAGACGGACGTTGATGAATATCGGAGGACCGGCAGCGTCACTTGCACAAGTTCCTGGGATGTTGGAAAATGCTATTTTTAAATCTATGGGAGAAAAGCAGACAGTTGCTCAGGAAATAAAAGCGGTTGGAGATGAGCAGAATAAACTTCTTGCTGGGACGATGGATCAAATTACACAACGTAGTGTGGAAGCTATAGGAAATATTAATCAAGAATTGAATAAAACTTTAATGAGTTTGCAAGGTGCAATTGAGGAATTGTCTGGTCGTCGTGGTGGAGCGCCCGCAGCTGGAGCGGCAGGAGCGCCAGCAAAACAGATGAAGAGGGGTGGATTTGTTCGTGGTCCTTCTCATGGCGCTGGTGGGGTGATGGCAAATCTTGAGGGTGGGGAGTTTGTTGTTCCTAAGGGATATGCTAATGGTGGCCTTGTCACTATGATCAGCTCTGGATACAAGTCATTGGAGGAAGAAATTGCAGGCAAAGGTGTTATGGCGTCTGCTGGAAGCATTAGAATTAATAAAATGTCGCGTTTCGAGAGAGAGTCTAAAAGAGCTGTTGGAGATCGTAAGGCTCCGTTGATTGGCGGTGGCCCTGGTGTTCTAGATTTAGAAACAGATGCGGGACCTCGTGCGGTAGCAGCTGATGCAGAAGCAAACGCAGCAGCTGGGTTTACTAAATCTGAGGCTGGAAAATATCAAATGGGAGCTTTTGGTGGGGCAGGAGTGCAAGTAGATGCCAAGGGGGTGGTTAGTGATAGAAAACCCATAGGAAAAAGTAGGATGGGAATGATGGGGGGTATGACATCCCCTGTTTTTCAAAAACTTTCAGCTAAAGAAAAATTTGAGCAAAAACGTAAACAAATAGATAAGCTTTTTGAGAATCGTAGACGGGCTGGAACAATGGACCAGCCTGTTCAGGGTATGACAGGTACTACCTATGCGGATACTTATCGTGCTCAAATGAATGCTGCCCAAAGAGAGTTGAATAAGGGTCTAGGAGCAGAAAGGAAGGCAAAGACGGGCGGCAACCTTTCCATGGGGAGGAGTAAACCAGCTGCCCCGGAGATGCCACCTGAGCCTGGAGCTGCTGCTAAGTCTGGAGCTGCTACTGCTAAGCCCAAAAGGAAAACGTTGGAAGAATCACAAAAGGAGGTATTAGCCGATATCAAAAAGCGTAGACTCGGCGCTCCTCTCGACCGCTTCGGTCCCGATATCCCAAAGCGTAGACCCGGCATGAGTGCGGGAGCGGCTGCTGAGGGAACTACAACGGGGACGGGAAGAAAATCACCTGGGCGTATTGCGGTTGCTGCTGGCGCTCCTCCTGCGGGAGGAATTAAGAGAAAACCTCCGGCTGGAGCCACTGGTCGTAGGAGCAGGAACCGTAGACAGAAACGTCTTGCCCAAGGTCGAACAGGAAGCATTGTGCAAGAGTGGGCTCAGACCATGGAAGGAGGAGGTGGATTTTTCAGCGGATTCCTTACGGGAGGCGACTATGGTCAGCGTCGTGGGGCTCCTCAGGGC
>Ga0208180_1001260_pt1 | contig 16133 bp, 13 predicted proteins | sample MalvireepMed_s16_FD_184241 | JGI IMG/M metagenome (GOLD analysis project Ga0208180, IMG submission 184241) | Marine viral communities from the Global Malaspina Expedition - Malaspina viral metaG DeepMed_s16 (SPAdes) (version 2) | ecosystem: Environmental > Aquatic > Marine > Oceanic | place...
AAAAGAATCAACATCCTTTCTTCAATGCGCCTTGGTCGCAACACTTGCTCATACAGTTTCAATAAAGTCTCGCTGTTCAAATCATAAGACTGTAATGCCCGCTGCAGGTTTTCTTCTATATTCATACTTTAAATTTATACAATGCCTGTGCTTTGAAAAATAATTGTTTTTTGACTGAGGCTTATGTTTCACCTAAACTTCACCTGCTTTTATATATTTCGCCACTAAAATTTAAATTATACATAAATGATAGTGAGCGACTTATATTTTAAGGATTGTTTAAAAATTGGAGCCGTAAATATTTAATATCTTTACATATTGCAAACATTGAATGTACCTCTAAATTATGAATAATATACCCAGCGTTAACCTCGCAGACTTTTTAAGTGAAGACCCGGCAAAGAAGCAAAAATTTGTTGATGAGATTGGTAAAGCTTATGAAGAAATAGGATTTGTTTCCTTAAAAAATCATTTTCTTGATGACGCTTTAGTCGATGCTCTATATAGTGAAGTAAAATCCTTTTTTGACCTTCCCGAAGCAACAAAACAGAAGTATGAAATTGACGGTCTTGGTGGCCAGCGCGGTTATATCTCCTTTGGAAAAGAACACGCTAAAGGCAAAAAAGAAGGGGATCTAAAAGAATTTTGGCATTTTGGTCAAGAACCGGATGCTGATGCTAATTTAATCGAAGAATACCCTGAAAATGTTGAAGTCAAAGAACTAGAAAACTTCAATAAAACCGGGATGGAAGCGTATAAAATGCTTGAAAAAACCGGAATTTATGTATTACGTGCTTTGGCTCTTTATATCGGTTTAGACGAGTTTTATTTTGATAAATGGGCAAGAAATGGCAATAGTATTTTGCGCCCTATACACTATCCTCCCATTACTGAAGAACCTAAAGGCGCTGTTCGTGCCGGAGCACACGGTGACATTAATCTGATCACGCTTTTAATGGGTGCTTCTTCCGGCGGATTACAAGTTTTGAGAAAAGACGGCGAATGGATTGATGCCATCCCCAATGAAGATGAACTGGTGATCAATGTAGGTGATATGCTTGAACGCCATACAAATAATAAATTAAGATCTACGATTCACCGCGTGGCCAATCCTCCAAAGGAGCAATGGGACACCCCGCGTTATTCAATTCCGTTCTTTATGCATCCGCGTAGTGAGATGCCGCTTAACTGCTTAGAAGAATGTATTGATGAATCTCATCCTAAAGCCTATCCTGATATCACTGCAGGAGAATTTTTACACCAACGTCTTGTTGAAATAGGCTTGATAAAAAAATAATTGAAATGGACTTACAAGACCAGCTCAAAAATTTATTTCCTGATCACGAACCCGAACCGGATCAACACGAGGAAGATCCTAATGATCTAGGAATCTGGATGCAAGAAGATCCGCTGCTGTGTAAATATGAAAAACGCAAAGGAAAGCCCATTACCATTATTGAAGGCTATACCGGTGCAGATTCAGATTTTAAAATTCTGTCTAAAGAATTAAAAAAAATGCTGGGTGTGGGCGGAAGCTTTAAAAAAGAAAAAATAATCATTCAAGGAGATTACCGCGATAAGATAATGTCGTTTTTAAAAGACAAAGGTTTTAAAGTTAAACGTGTAGGAGGTTAATTTAGATTTTCAATATCATGGCAAAAAACACATTGCATATCACCAACGGTGACAGTCTCACAGACCGGTTAAACACGTTAGATTTGGCCGGAGATCTCGTCATTTGGCGTGAAATGCTTTGTGAAGGTCCGACTATTGAAGAAGTAGGTTCTCAACAATTTATTGAAGCGCGTAAAAAATTCTTGAAAGAAACCTATAAAGTTTCAGAAGAAGATTATGAGCAACAATTTGTGAGTCAGTTGAACAAATTGAACGCTATTAATGATTATGATGAAATAATCCTTTGGTTTGAGTTTGATCTATTTTGCCATATCAATATGCTTGCAGCGATTAGCTATTTGATTCAGCATAAAAATGAAATGCCTATATATATTGTGTGTAGCGGTTGGGTAAAAGGACAAGCGCAGCTCAAAGGCCTTTCTGAATTGACCGATGAGCAGCTTTTTACACATTATGACAAAAAAATAAAACTCGCACCTGAAGACCTAAAAATTGCTCATCACATCTGGCAATTGTACTGTGATGAAAAACCGGTCGAACTTAAAGCGGAAATTAAAAAGAGTTCTAACTTCAAATATCTTTCTAGTTGCATTAGAGCGCATATAGAACGCTTCCCTAATAAAAATACCGGATTGAACACCCTAGAAACCAATATTCTCAAACTCATAGATCTGCACGATATTCATTCAAAACGACAACTTTGTGGTTTTGTACTGAAGCATCAAGGGTATTACGGTTATGGAGACCTGCAAATTGAACGTATGATCAAGGCTTTAAAACCTTTTTTCAGAATGCAAGACGGGCAGCTGGTTCTCAATACCAAAGGGAAAAAAGTACTTGAAGGCGAGACCAATTTTTATGATACGCTTAAAGACGATTTAGCCTACGGCGGAACGCACAAATACGCATTTCTTTACAATCCCGCGAGTCACGAACTTTTAAAATTCAGCTAGAATGACGCTGGCCCCTTCAGAATTAATTTTGAATGAAGATGGTAGCATTTATCACCTTCACCTACTCCCCCATCAACTTGCAGATACGGTCATCACCGTTGGCGATCCCGATCGTGTTGAACAGGTGACCAAGCATTTTGACTCTACTGAATTTTCGGTACAGAAACGAGAGTTTAAAACGACTACCGGTGTGTATCAAGGCAAACGTATTACGGTGATTTCAACGGGAATTGGCACCGACAATATCGATATTGTGTTGAACGAACTCGATGCGTTAGCCAATATCGATTTCAAAAGCCGCACGCTAAAAACAGACCTGAAAAAACTGAACATCATTAGATTAGGTACTAGCGGTTCGATTCAAAAAGATATACCGGTTGATCGCATTTTACTCAGTGAACGAGCTTTGGGATTTGATGCATTGCTACATTTTTATCAAAGTGATGCCATTCGCGATAAAGCGTTTGAGCAGGCCTTCATAAATCACACTTCGTGGAATGTGGAAAAAAGTACTCCATATTGTGTATCAGCAAGTAAAACGCTTTTTGATCATTTTAATTCGGAAGAATTCTTCTCTGGAGTAACGGCGACAAACATTGGTTTTTATGGTCCACAAGGGCGTCAATTACGCTTAAAAACCGAAGATCTTAAACTCAATGATAAGCTTGAAAGCTTTATTTTTAAAGGTACGCGTATCACCAATCTTGAGATGGAAACTTCAGGAATTTATGGCTTATGCAAACTTTTGGGTCACCGCGCACTTTCTATAAATGCCATTCTTGCCAATAGGGCGACAGGGATATTTAGTAAAGATCCTGCAGCTACCGTAAACCATATGATCACAACAGCTCTAGCACGCATCGCCAGCTTGTGATTTTCTTTTAACAAAAGCTTAATTCAGACCGTTAAAGCCTTTCGTATTTTTGAACAAAATCTTTCAAAATATGGAAACCGATTTGGCTGATAATTTAATTCACAGAGATTTAAACTGGCTTAGTTTTAATGCTCGTGTTTTACAAGAAGCTCAGGACAAAGAAAACAATCCGCTCTTTGAGCGTATGAAATTTTTAGCCATTTATTCTTCTAATCTTGATGAATATTTTAGAGTGCGCGTAAGTCAGTTGCGGCAAATGAAACGCGTTGAAAAGAGCATTAGAAAAAAACTCGCACTCAAGCCTAACAAAACGGTTAAGCAAATACTTGCCATAGTAAAAGAACAACAAGAAGCCTTTGGTAAAATTTATAATGAAGAAATCCTTCCGGAACTTGCCCAGAATAATATTGTGCTTGTTCCTTCAGAAAAGTTTACCAATATTCAAGCACAGCTGGCCAATATTTGGTTTGTCGCACATATTAAAAATGAATTAGAAACAAAACTCATAGATCCTTCCAAAGACAAAGAGATTTTTCTTGAAAATCAAAGTCTTTACCTCTGTGTTACGTTTTCCGATTCAAAAAAACTAGGGTTTGTAAAGATACCCACAGATTCAAACAATCGCTTTGTAGACCTAGGAAAAGTAAGCGACACCTATCATATTACCTTTTTAGATGACATCATACGCTACGAGATTGACAATATTTTTAATTCCAGCACTGTTGATGGCGTCTACGAGATAAAACTTTCGCGCGATGCAGAGCTTTATATCGATGATGAACTCGGCGGAATTTTAGCCGAACGTATTTATAAATCTTTAGAGCAGCGTCAGGAAGGACAACCCACGCGACTGCTTTATGATGCTGCGATGCCGAAACCGGTGGCAAAGCGCCTGCGTAAATTATTGAATCTGGGTAAAATTGATATGATGCCCGGTGGAAGGTATCATAATTTCAATGACTTTTTCAAATTTCCAGACCTTACCAATAATCCTGAACTGCATTATACCTCAAAACCGTTTATAAAGCATCGCACGCTGGATAAAGCCACAGATTTTTTCAAAGCCATTGCAGAGAAAGATCAACTCGTTCATTTTCCGTTTATGAGCTTCAACTATGTAGAGCGTTTTGTAGAACAGGCTGCTGAAGATGCTGCGGTTACTCAAATCAAAATTTCGTTATATCGCGTAGCCGACGAGTCGGTGCTCACCACCGCCCTTTTAAAAGCAATAGACAACGGAAAAAAAGTCACCATATTTATTGAGGCCAAAGCGCGCTTTGATGAAGAAAACAACATAACCTGGGGACGAAAATTTGAAGAACGTGGTGCACGCGTGATCTACAGTTACCCGCGCATAAAGGTGCATTCTAAGATTTTGATGATCATTCGCCAAGAACAAGATAAAGCTGTGCGTTATGCTTATATCGGAACCGGAAACTTTAATGGCGAAACTTCAAAAATTTACTGTGATCACGGAATATTCACAGCACATAAAAAAATCACTAAAGAATTGGGACGTGTTTTTAGAGTGCTTGAAGGCGAACTCATTATTCCTCGTAACAAGCATCTACTCATTTCGCCATTTACCACGCGTAGGATTTTTGAAAAACTCATTCATAACGAAATTGAAGCTGCACAAGCGGGGGAGAAAGCCCAGATCACAGCAAAAATGAACAGTCTAGAAGATCCAGATATGATTCAGTTGTTGTACAAAGCAAGTCAGGCTGGTGTAAAGATCCGGTTGATCGTGCGCGGCTTTACGTGCTTAATTCCGGGAGTTGAAGGATTGAGCGAGAATATTTATATGACCTCAATTGTAGACCGCTACCTAGAACATGGACGTATTTATCTTTTTCATAATGGTGGTGATGAACAAATGTATATAGGCTCTGCAGACTGGATGACCCGCAACTTAGATCGTAGAATTGAAGTTCTTACTCCAATCTATGATTCTGATCTCTTTGCAGAACTCAAAGACATTCTTGTTTTACAGTTAGCTGACAATGTGAAAGCGCGTATTCAAGATGCAGAAGAGACTAATGCTTATGTCAAGCAAAAAACCGGTGATAAGCGCATTCGCTCTCAGTACGAAATTTACGATTACCTCAAACTAAAAAACAATTAACATGACCACACTACGAGTTGGCGGTGTACCAGAACATTTTAATCTTCCTATTCATTTATGTATTGAAGAAGGACTTTTTGCCGAAAAAGGAATTCACGTAGAATGGGTTGAATTTCCGGGAGGTACCGGCGCGATGAATTCGGCTTTACGCAATGATGAAATTGATGTCGCGATCATTCTCACCGAAGGAATTATTAAAGATATCGCCAACGGTAACCCGTCTAAAATCATTCAGAATTATGTATCGAGTCCGCTACGTTGGGGAATTCACGTTGCTGCAAAAAGTGATTTTTACAGTATAGCAGATCTAGAAGACAAACGACCGGCAATAAGCAGATATGGTTCTGGAAGTCACGTTATGGCTTATGTTCAGGCCAATGAATTAGGCTGGGATACATCAAAAATCGAATGCGTAGTCGTCAACAACATCACAACAGCTATAGAAGCCTTAACTGCAGAAGAAGCCGATTATTTTATGTGGGAACACTTCACCACAAAACCTTTAGTCGATAAAGGAATTTTTAGACGCGTAGGAGATTTCCCTACACCTTGGTCAAGTTTTGTCATTGCAGCATCAGATAAGGCTATTGAAAAAGATCAAAAATCATTGGAGTTATTTCTTAATGTGCTCAATACCAAAACCAAAATCTTCAAATCGCTTGAGCATATTGAACACACACTTTCTGAACGGTACGAGCAAAATTTAGAGGACATCAAAAAATGGCTTTCGATCACTTCTTGGTCTCAAGAAAGTCTCGATAAAAAAGAATTAGAACTGGCTTTGACATACCTAGAAAAGTTAGATATGATCGACAAAAAGTCTAATAATCAGCTATACTTAACTCATATTTAAAGAAAGTTTTACCATTTTTTTTAGTATTAACTAGAAAAAAATGTACAATTTTACCCCAGAATTAATTAAGCAATCCAAATTTTTGAACTATGGTTACATTTTCTATTATTTTGGGTGTCTTGCTTATCATTAATATTTTGTTATTCAAATTTAGTGTAGCAGGAGGACCTGTGGCTAAAAAACCACAAAAACGTGTAACCCCTAAACACAAGAATTTAAGCGAGCCTTTAGCATTGAATAAAGCTTCTTAGATTTGACCTCAAATCCAACAGATAAATAAAGCAGCCCGCAAGAGCTGCTTTATTTATTTTGAACTATTACCAAGTTATTGGTTTCTGGTTTGATTTTTCGATCAGAGCGTTGGTTTTACTAAAATGCCTGTTCCCAAACCAATAGCCGCGATTGGCACTTAGCGGAGAAGGATGACCGCTGGTTAATATATGATGCTTGGCCCCGTCTACCTTAGACGCTTTCTTTTTTGCAAAGCCGCCCCAAAGTAAAAACACCACATTTTCTTTATGCTGCGAAATCAATTCAATCACACGATCGGTAAATTGCTCCCAACCTTTTCCTTGATGCGATCCCGCTTGACCTGCTCTAACCGTTAGCGTTGCATTAAGCAAAAGCACGCCTTGAGAAGCCCAGCGTTCTAAATTTCCATTATTTGGTGCGGCTATATTGAGATCGCTTTCTATTTCTTTAAAAATATTAATCAATGAAGGTGGTGCTGCAACCCCTTGCGGTACCGAAAAACAAAGACCGTGGGCTTGTCCCGGTCCGTGATAGGGATCTTGTCCTAAAATAACGACCTTAACCTCATCAAAACTGCAAAGATCAAATGCCTTAAAAATATCGGCGCCTTTAGGGTAACACGTGTGCTGCGTATATTCCGTTTTTACAAAACGCACCAAATCTTTAAAATAGGCTTTTTCAAATTCTTCGGCTAAAACAGCTTTCCAGCTGGGATGTATGTCAACATTCATGAATATCTTAAATTTGCTTAGGTAAAAATCGGTAAAGCATTACTAGGACCAAAATAGAATTCTTATTATATAATTTGATTCTTCAAAAAAGCTAGTGACATCTGTGGTCTAGGTAACTTTTCAGATTGAGTTCCACATAAATTAAGCAATTAAATAAAGGGATACAGCCGTACTGGCATGCTATGATAAAAATTCATCCTAAAACACTTTCAGATTTAGAGTTCCATACCGTATGTGCACAATTGAGTGAACTATGCATCACCGATATGGGAAAGGTCAAAGCTTTAAAGCTAGCGCCGCAGCGCAATTATAGAAAGACGCTTTTTGTGCTTGATCAAACGCAAGAATACATCAATTCTGATACGCACGAAACACCTATTCCTAATCACGGTTTTGATGCGCTTGATCACGAACTCAAAATGCTGGCGATCGAAGATACGGTGCTTGAGGTAGGTAGTTTTAGAAAAATAGGAAGTCTTTCTGAAACGGTTAATACGCATTTACGCTATTTTAGAAAATTTCAAGAAACCTTCCCGGTATTGCATCAAACGGTACGGGATACTGAATATACGACCGAACTTACCGACGAGATCAATACCATCGTAGATCGTTTTGGTGAAATTAAAGACGATGCTTCTCCCGTACTGCTTCAAACCAGAAGAGCCATCAACGAAGTCAAAGCAAAGATCAACAGCAGTTTCGCTTCGGCCTTATCGCGTTACGCTTCTTTTGGGTATTTAGATGAAATACGGGAATCTATCGTAGACAACGTAAGAGTTTTAGCAGTCTCAGCGATGCACCGGCGTAAAGTAAAAGGTTCAATTCTGGGCAATTCAAAAACCGGAAGTATCGTTTACATTCAGCCTGAAGCTACACAAACGCATCAACGCGAACTCAACAATCTCTTATACGACGAGCAGGAAGAAGTAAAACGCATTCTCAAAGCACTCACCAATTTTGTGCGCCCTTTTAGTCCGTTATTAAAGGATTATCAAAAACTACTGAGCACCATTGATGTCATTGCGGCGAAGGCAAAATACGCCAAGAAGCTCGATGCCGTTTTGCCTAAAATCACTAAGAATCGTGAACTCGAGATCAAAGAAGCTTATCACCCGCTACTTTTACTCAACAATAGAAAACGCGGTGAGAAAACCTATCCGCAGGATATAAAACTCGATGAAAACAACCGCATCATTGTCATAAGTGGTCCTAATGCCGGCGGTAAAAGTATCACGCTTAAAACCGTGGGACTACTTCAAGTGATGCTGCAAAGTGGACTTCTGGTTCCTGTGCACGAGTACTCGCGCTTTTGTCTTTTTGATAAAATTCTTACCGATATTGGCGACAATCAAAGTATAGAAAATCACTTGAGTACGTATAGTTACCGCCTCAAGAATATGAATTATTTCTTGCGGAAATGTGACGACAAAACCTTATTTCTCATCGATGAATTTGGTACCGGTAGTGATCCGGAATTGGGTGGTGCTTTAGCTGAAACTTTTCTCGAAGTATTTTACGAACGTAACAGCTACGGAATCATCACAACGCATTATGCCAATTTGAAGATGATGGCCAATGAGACTGAAGCGATCACCAATGCCAATATGCTTTTTGATTCGCGCACGCTTGAGCCACTTTATAAATTATATGTAGGTGAAGCCGGGAGCTCCTTTACTTTTGAAGTCGCACAGAAAAATGGGATTCCATATTCGCTGATTAACCGTTCTAAAAAGAAAGTAGAACGCGGTAAAATACGTTTTGATAAGAGTATCGCCAACCTGCAAAAAGAGCGCAGTAAGCTGGCCAAAACCACTACTTCTTTAAAAACTAAAGAGCAAGAAGCAGCAAAACAGCAGCAAGAGTTGAATAAAACCAATGCGCGCATTCAGGAGAAATTAGAAAGCTATCAAGAGCTTTACGACAGCAATCAACGTTTGATCTATCTGGGTCAAAAACTTGATGACCTTAGTGATAAATTCTTTACCAATAAGAACAAAAAGCTGCTTCTAGATGAGCTGTATAAAGTCGTTCAGATCGAAAATTCTAAGAGACGTAAACAGAATGCAAAGCAAAAGCGGGCTCAAAAAGCAAAAGAGCGCCGCGTAAAGCAAGAAGCAGAAAAGAAGGTTGAAGTAATTCGTCAAAAGAAAAAAGAAGAAAAACAAAAAGAAATTCAGGTTGAAAAAGAAAAACCAAAGATTACTTTACAAGTTGGTGATCAAGTACGCCTGCCTGACGGAAGAGCTGTAGGAAGTATCGACAAAATAGAAAAAGGAAAAGCCACCGTAGATTATGGTATGTTCACCACGCAAGTGGATGTTGAAACGCTTGAATTTGTAAAAAGACCGAAGACTAAATAATATACCGAGAGTTATTAAACCCTCTACCGGTGCCGAAAAAGAGCTGTAGCTATGCAAGAAAAGATCATTCTATTTGACGGGGTTTGCAACTTATGCAACGGTGCTATCAATTTTATTATCAAGCACGATCCTAAAGCAAAATTCAAGTTTGCAGCTCTTCAAGGGGAAACCGGAAAGCGACTCTTAGCTAAACACAACATAAATCCAAAAGAAACCGACTCGATAGTTCTAATCGATACGGATAAAGTTTCGGTGAAATCTTCAGCGGCTTTGCGCATCGCTAAAGATTTGAATAAAGCTTATCCGCTGCTTTATGGATTTATGATCATTCCTAATTTTATTAGAAATGCCGTCTATGACTTTATCGCTTCGCATCGCTACAAGTGGTTTGGAAAAAAGGAAAGTTGTATGCTTCCTACTCCAGAACTTAAATCCAGATTTTTAGATTAAAAAATTGCTATCAATAATAAATCAATAGCGAAAAACTAAACATTTCCCCTATATTTAATTAAGGAGACTTTTCTCTAAAATTCAATCTTGCTAATCAAGTAAAACGGTTCTTTATGAAACTTTGCTACACGCTTGCCTTTCTTTCTATTTTTTGCTCAAATATTCTTAGTGCTTCAGATAAACCGCTGCCTGCTCAAAGTTCTAAAATTGATAAAGTAACCGTGTTTTTACAAGGAGCAACGATTGAACGCAGTGCTTCGGTACAATTAAAAAGCGGTGTAAATGAAATCGTTTTTGACAACTTATCGCCAGATGTTATTGAAAACAGTATTCAGCTTAGAGGTCTTAAAGACGCCAGTATTTTGTCTATTGCTTTTAACCTGGATTATCTGGATAAAAAAAGTGTTTCTGCAGAATATGAAGCTTTAAAAACAAATTTAGACCAACTGCTCTACGAAAAGAATGCGATTCAAAGTACGATTGAAGGATATGAGCGCGAACTAAAGTTACTTTCAGAAAATCAACGCATCAATAGCGATAACACCGATTTATCCCTTGAAAAGATCAAACAAATAAGCACCTATTACCGCGAGCGCAGTACCGAAATTCAAAATACGATTTACAAACAGAAAAGAGCCTTACAGGATTTAGATCGAAGCATCAATGACCACCGCCAACAAATGAACAACCTTGAAGATTCTCGTAAAGAAATGCGCGGCGAGATCACTGTAAAACTTCAAGCTGCAAGCGCAGCTTATTTGAATATGGAACTATCTTATAACATTGAGAATGCGGGCTGGTTTCCATTTTACGATATTCGAGCTGAAAGTACTTCTGAACCCATTCAATTAAACTACAAGGCGAGTGTCTATCAGCAAAGCGGCATTGATTGGGACGATGTAAAATTGGTACTCTCTACAGGAGACCCGAATACCAACAATTTCAAGCCGAACTTACAGCCAAAATACCTCAATTTCGTAAGCAGAAACTACAAGCGTTCAAGCGCGGTAAGCCGAAGCAATTACAAATACAATCCCACAGTGAGAAGTGTTTCTGGTATTGTAACTGATGATTCTGGAGCGCCACTTCCTGGAGTTAATATTGGTCAAACCGGTTCATCTAATGGCACAACTACTGATTTTGATGGAAAGTATCGAATTGCCATAAACAATTCTGGAGGTAATGAATTAAGATATGCTTATATAGGTTTTGAAACCCAGTCGATCCCGGTATATGCATCGATGATGAATGTGCAATTAGAAGCTAATGAAGAAGCTTTAGATGAAGTTGTTGTCGTGGGTTACGGCTCAACAGACGTGTCTAGAGCTTTGGCAGGTAAAGCTGCTGGAGTTAAAATTAGAGGCTCAAATTCAGTGGCTCCTGCATCTTACAATGAGAATGTTCAGTCCAAAGAAGAAAGCTTGACTAACACACGCTTTGAAATCAAAAAAAGCTACTCGATCTTATCTAACTCAGATATTACGACTATTGAGATCGACGCCTTTGACTTACCGGCAAGCTATCAACATTATGCGGCACCAGAACTCAATGAAAATGTATTTCTTACCGCTACAGTAACCGATTGGGAACGCTATGATTTGTTGCAGGGCGAGGCCAATATTTATTTTGAAGGAAGCTATGCTGGTAAGACGGCTATCAGTCCGCTGGCTACTACAGACAGTCTGGAGATCTCTCTGGGCATCGATCCCAATATCATTGTAAAACGCGAGAAGAAGGATAATTTTAAAAGTAAATCTTTCCTTGGCGGAACGCGCGTTGTTGCAAAGGCTTTTGAGATTTCGGTTCGAAATAACAAAAATTCAACTGTTAACCTGATTTTAGAAGATCGAATTCCGGTATCGCAAAACAAAGAGATTAAAGTTTCTGATCAAGAAACCGCTGATGCCGAGTATACCGAAGAAACCGGTATTCTAAAATGGAAATTAGAACTTGCTCCAAAAGCTTCGGTCACTAAAAACTTTTCTTTTGAAGTGCGTTATCCGAAAGGGCGAAATATTAATCTCTAAATCATCAATTGAAGGACTGACCTGAGTTTATCGTATTAATAGTATCTGGAGCTAAAGTCCAGGTAAAATCATTATATGCACTTCCCGCCCCGGTAAGTTGCATAGAAAAACCTATGGTAACCGCCGGCTGTTGAGACACAGGCAACTCTGTTGAAGTCATTCCCGCTGCAGGACCATTGGTTGCTGTAACTTCACCCTCATAACTTAAAAACTGAATTACATTACCGGAAGGATCTACAAGAGCGATTGCCTCATCATCGTTTTGTAAAGTGTTAAATTCAATATTTTTAACCCCTAAGCCTTCAGCTATTTCTACTATGATTCCGGTAATTGATTCACTGGAGAGAATTGTTCCACTAGCTCCATTGTAATGATAAATTGTATATCCTGTTAGATCAATTCCGGCAGATCCTGCAATCTCAACACGCTCATTAACATCTCCTCCTATATTATCATAATGAATCTCATTAATCCATACATTAACATCATTGTCTACAATGGTCAACTCAAAAACGGAGTTCACACCAATTGTTGGTGCTCCAAGACCGCCGCTAACATTTGTGATAGAAAACAGCATTTGCTCATTCCCTTCTACCTCAACATCATCTGTAATAGTAAAAACATCAACGGCATTATAAACAGCGGTTCCTGCGGGAATCGTGATCACTTGAGCATTGCTTTCATTTAAGTCACTGTAGGAAGAGGCAGCTATAGTAACTGAAAGACCACTGGTCGCTGACGGATTGGCTATATTGAATTCCAGATCAAGTCCGGTATCACTTTCTAATTGAGATTTTTCAGTAAGGGTAAAAGACACTTCGGTTGGCTGAACGGAATTTTGCAGTAAGTATACATTTTCCCAAAAGGTTCCATTATAAACTTGCCAACCATATACCGAAACATCAGGATCGTTCACAAAGACCATCAAACCAATATCTTCGCTTGTTGGGTTTATTTGGTCGCGCTGCGCCACCGTAACTCGTGGCGGCATAAAACCTTTATAAGAGCCGCTCGATGATTCACTGCTCACTTCAAGCATAGCAGATGTGCTGGGATTGGTAGTTCCTATTCCCACTTGGGCATAGAAATAAAAATTTCCGACAAAAAAGAAGAGTACACATTTTTTCATACTTACACATTTAAAATTAAATGGTAAGTCAAGCCGCTGATAGGGAACAGCTTATGGTAGATTTGAGCTAAACTAAATTAGAAAAAATCTACAGTAAAACAAATTAATATCTGAAAATCAACCACTTATGAGTTTTATTCAATATCGAATGTTTCATCCGGCGCTTTATTAGGATTATAATTAAATAAGCCCTCTCCTTTTGCGATTACTGAAGAAACCGTAGCATCTCCCGTAACGTTTACAACGGTTCTACACATATCGAGAATACGGTCTACAGGGAAAATGATACCAATCCAAGCCGGATTTAGACCTACAGACTCTAATACAATAATAAGCATTACAAGACCCGCACTAGGAACCGCAGCAGAACCTATAGAGGCTAAAGTAGCGGTTAATACAATAGTGAGCTGCTGACCTAAAGTAAGATCGATCATATGCAACTGTGCAAGAAAAACAACGGCAACCGCCTGATACAGACAAGTACCGTCCATATTTACTGTTGCACCTATAGGCAGTACAAAACTGGTTACTTTTTTATCAACGCCCAGATTATCCTCAACACATTCCATCGTTACAGGAAGTGTCGCCGCACTACTTGATGTTGAGAATGCTAAAGTTTGCGCAGGCCCCATCGCTCTGAAAAAGCCAAAGTAAGACACCTTTCTTACAAAGATCTTAAACACTAATGGATAGATCACAAAGATCATAAGTGCTAAACCACCAAAAACAGTAAGTGAGTACCAACTCAGTCCTTTAAAGATCTCTACTACTTTCCCGATATCATTGCCGGCCATTTGGCTTACCACACCTGCAAGTAATGCAAATACAAAAAATGGAGCCGCTTGCATGGTAAAGTCTACCATTTTCAAGAACACCTCCATTATACCATCAACTGCTTTGGTTACCGGTGCCACCTTCTTTTGATCTATAAAGAGCATACTGATCCCAAAAAACAAACCGAAGAAAATCACCTGAAGCATCAAGCCATTATCTGCAAGCGAACTAAAAAAGTTGTCGGGTACTATATCGACTAAAGGCTGTAAAGGCCCGGCATCTTTAGTAGCATCTGCCGCTTTCATTTTATCGTTCATCGAAGCGTCTTGCAAATCGCTCTTTGTCAAATCTGAAATCTCCCGAGCGCGATCCATAAATTTAGGATCTTGTAAGTAATTGATCCCATCTTTAATTACATAACCTTCTTCAGCAGCCCAAATCTCATAGCTGATACGGTTGTCAATTCGGCTTTGCTCGTCAACTAGTTTTCCGGGGCCAATAAGGTTTACAAGAAATAACCCCATTCCAACAGCAAGAACGGTTGTCACCAGATAAGCTAGAAGCGTCTTCCCTCCCATTCTACCTAAACTTGCTGGGTCTCCAAGATTGGCAACACCACTTATTATCGAAAAAAGCACTAGCGGAACCGCAATAAGTTTCAAAAGATTGATAAAGATCTTTCCAAAAGGAGCGATCCAATCTATGGTAAACTGACTCCATCCTAATTGGCTAGAAATTAAGGCCCAAATAATACCGAGAACGAGACCAATAATTATCTTCCAATGTAGTGCGATTTTCTTCATAAATAAGTGCTTTATTACTTTGAGCTGAAAGATAAACAAATTCCCTATCTAGTGTAAGCCTCCGCGCGCTTTTGATGTGGAATTGTTAGTAAATCCTCGATTTTGTAGAAAAATAAATAACAAGATTTTAAGTAGACTACCTAGGGAAAACGCATAAGGTTTTGCTTAAAATCCAGCTTTAATCAAAAGGGCTTTGTTTTTGGCTGCGCCAAAAAAAAGCTTCAGTTGGTATACTGAAGCTTTTTGTAAGTTTTTATTTAAATGCTAAATCTTTGAGCCTTTGTTTAGTAGCATATAATCTGCAAGAACTAATGCAGCCATTGCTTCAACAATAGGCACCGCACGCGGCACGACACAAGGATCGTGACGGCCTTTACCTTGCATTTCGGTAGCATTTCCTTCTTTATCAATCGTTGGCTGATTTTGCATAATGGTCGCAACCGGTTTAAACGCTACTCGAAAGTAAATATCCATCCCGTTACTTATTCCGCCTTGAATACCACCGCTCAGATTGGTCTTTGTGCTTCCGTCTGCATTAAAGAGATCATTGTGTTCGCTTCCGCGCATAGAAGCTCCGTGAAAACCGCTTCCGTATTCAAAACCTTTTACCGCGTTGATCGAAAGCATCGCTTTGCCCAGCTCAGCATGCAGTTTGTCAAAAACCGGTTCGCCAAGACCAACAGGCACATTTTGAATCACGCACATCACAGTTCCGCCAATGGTATCTCCTGCTTTTCTAATTTCTTTGATCTTATCGATCATTTTTTCTGCGAAAGACTCATCGGGGCAACGCACAATATTTGATTCGATCTTATCAAAATCCAATTCTTGATAAGGCGTGGTCATATGAATTTCTCCAACCGAATCAACAAATGCATTGATCTTAATGTCTTTTAAAAACTGCTTAGCGATAGCTCCTGCCGCTACTCTACTCGCCGTTTCCCGCGCTGAAGATCTTCCGCCGCCGCGATAATCCCGTACACCATATTTTTGATCATAGGTATAATCTGCGTGCGAAGGGCGATAGGTATCTTTGATATGGCTGTAATCGTGTGACTTTTGATTGGTATTCACAATATTGAATCCAATAGGAGTTCCTGTAGTTTTTCCTTCAAAAATCCCTGAAAAGAAATTCACCGAATCCGGCTCTTTACGCTGGGTTACAAT
>Ga0208180_1001265_pt1 | contig 16098 bp, 18 predicted proteins | sample MalvireepMed_s16_FD_184241 | JGI IMG/M metagenome (GOLD analysis project Ga0208180, IMG submission 184241) | Marine viral communities from the Global Malaspina Expedition - Malaspina viral metaG DeepMed_s16 (SPAdes) (version 2) | ecosystem: Environmental > Aquatic > Marine > Oceanic | place...
CGATGTTGAATTGCAGCCACGCATATCAAAGAATCCACCGTACATTGTCAGGTTTGACAATATGGCTGCTCCTGTTGGCTTATATTTGCAGTTGCCTTTGTAAATTGTGATGCTGTTACTTGTTCCATCAACATTTGTCATCTCAAGTGTGCCACCATATAAAACAGCCGTGTCAATTTGTTCAGAACAAACAATCCTTCCCGAATCCATCGTTATATCTGCTGTTGAAACTACTGTGCTTGGTTCAATTTCTAATCTTAATGCATCCGCACCGATAACATTTATTCCACCTGTTACAGTTGTGGTTGCAGCCAAAAGAACCGTGCCTGAACCACCAGTGATGTTCAGTGTGGTGATGGCACAGTTGTCCAACTTTAATGCGGGTGAATCCGTGGATGTTGCCTGTACATTAACAGTTGGAAAAGTACCATCCAAACCAACCGCACCAATCTTGTTTGCATAATTAAGTACGTCTGCATTTATTGCTGCAACTGCAAGCGTTGAATCATCGGTAACGCCTGTGGTTGGGTTAACATCTGTTACAAATGAACCTGTCCACTTTGTACCAAATGTCAAACTGTCCAACGCATCAAGGTCTGCCACCGTATCTGCCTGCACATCTTGGCTACCACTCACAAAGTAAACGTCATCATCCGCGACAGGTGCTACACTACCCACACCCGCACCGTCTACCCAATTATCATCTTCATTCCATTCGCCAATGTTTGTTGCATCAGTTCCAACCCATACTTTTACAGCCATTTCTTACCACCTTCCTACTGGACATTTTTCATTTTTCAATTTAACTTTTGCAGAACAGAAACATCCGCACTCATTGCATACGCCAAAGTCGTAGTGTTCACAAGATTCACAAATGTTCTTTCTGTCAATTATAGTATCGTCATCAGCACCGCCAATGCCTAGTTCTGCTTTCAACAGACCACCCGCACCGCGAACCAACCGTGTCAATCCCATTGTGTTTCTCATGTGCGTATTGACACCGTTCTTACCGCAACCACCACAATCTTCTTTCTTCTTTCGTGGTGTCTTGTTGTCTTTTAGTTTTACAGAACCTTGTTGGTGTAGTTCCTTACCTTGCGAAGTAATCTCCACCGTGTCAGTGCATAAAATCTCCGCGAAGTAATCAACGCCTTCATGTGTCCAACTAATTCTTTTATCTGCTTGGTTCATTATTTTGTTACCGTTACTGTTACATCTTCCATCTGGCAGTCGCACTCGCCACCCGAACATGAACCCTTATCTTCACATTGCCAATTTATAAAAGTAGTTCCACCTGCACAGGCATCCCAATCCTCTGCATCTGTTGTTGTAATTATCTGTGCATAATCCGTATAACATTCTGAAGTAAATGTATCATCGCCATCACAGTGTGGACAGTCAAAGTTATGTCCAGTACACCCAGTTGGCGCACCATCATCCTCATCAACAAACAATTGGTAGCCATCTACTGTGATGCTACAATTCTGCCGATACTTTCCACATCGTTGGTTGTACACCTGTACATCGCTTGAGGTTATGTCGTACTCAACCCCGTAATCCTCTAATCTTAATAATGTGAATATATGGCTTAGACCAGATGAGGCAAACACACCTGTCTCATCTGTTCGAGAATTGATGCAAGTTGTGTATCCGCTTAACGAATCACCGCCATCGGAAGAATCTCCAACAATGGACATGGTTTCTTCTTGGTAGCAACAATCTCTGAAATACCAACGTAATCGAATCGAAGCAAGAGAACCTGCTTGATAGGCAGTTACTTTCCAAAGTGAATCATCGCCTGACCTGTAACCACCACAACCACTTACCCCAGACGGTTGATACAGTCTTAAGTCTGCTGAAAGGACAAACGCAGAATACCAGTTCAGGTCTGCAACTTCAGAACTTGTTATGACTTCAGTAACTCTGATATACCCATGAGTTGCGGGTGAATAGTGACTGTAAAAGCAATCACCGCAGTTGTCGAAAATATCGCAAGGGTCACCAACAGCAATCTGGCAAGAACCAAGGAAGCCGTTGTAAGTGCTATCAGCACCAGATGTATATTCACTTGCACATTCATCATCTGTGTAAGTAAATGTCCACGCACCAACACTTACATCGCAAGAACTATCATAGCAAGGACTACCACCGCAACTCCAGTTTTGGTATACCTTTGCACTTCCCGCAATCGTGTAAGTTGCGTCTTCATCACAACCCGAATCTGGGCAACCGTTCGCACCAGAGCAAGAATAGACTGTGCCAGAACAATGTTCCCAAACTATTCTGTCTACCCCACAAGGAGTATAACTTCCAGAAACCAAGCAAGGGTCGGCATCAGTGCATATACAACAATGTGTATTATTGTTTCCCATTATGGCGGTTCATCCGTAACAATAGTTCTAACCTGACCGTTTGCAAAGACAACTCTCAAATCACCGTCAGTTTCGTCTACGTAAATGTGTGCCTTTGCTGTTGTCGCAGATGGGTCTGAATCAATCGGGTCATCAATGGTAAGCATGTCTGCACCACAAGTGCCATCGTGGTCATTGACCGCACTAAACAAATAAACGACCTCATTCAACTCTGTTGATGCACCACCTATTCTCCACATCATTACAACTGCTTCGATGTCTGGTGTTATTTCACAACCTGTTCCAGTGCAACTACCGCCACCGATTGCTTGCAAAGAATAACCAGAAGGGTATTGGTCTGCACCCATGTTCACCCCTGCACTTGCTCTTGTACTTGTGTTTTGTAATTCCATAACATTCAACGCAGCAAAGGCATATTCATCTGCATCGACTGTGCTTGTTTTATTTCCAGTGAATGTTCCTATCAATGGCGAGGTTGTTAGATAATCTTCCACCAACCGTACTTGCTCCCACGCATATTTGTAGATGTTTGGTTGTATACATTCTGCTTTCGTTATCTTCGCCAAGAATAATGTTGCAGTTCCACCACCACCCCTGCTTCTTCTTCCTGTCTCATCACGATTATTCTTTTCAAATATACGCAACATCGCCATCATTCGTTCCCACAACTGGGGTGTCAGATTTCCCATGCCACGGGTAATTGTTGGGTATTGACCTTTTGTCATGGCGAAAAACTAAATGATGTTGTGTCTGGGAATGGTTGTTTGAAATAGATTTTCAATGTTGTGCCATCATCTTCATAATCAACATTCCCTTCGGAATCACGCTTGGGTACCTGTCGCATATGACTCCAAGCATCCCAAATAAAGTTGTATGTTGAATCCCAACTGTTTTCAGATTGTCGCTGAACAGACATTCCTTTGAACAAAACAGAACCACCACTGAATCCATAATACGTTCCAGAGTTTCTTTTGCCTGCCTTTAGTTGTACATTATTTAAGAAGTAAGTTGAACCAAACGATGTAACAGATAAACTAATGTCTGTTGTTGGCACAGGAACAGTTACGGGTTCACCGCCTTGATGGACAATTGTGCCGTCCGTTATTTCATAACCACTATCGCCACCTTGTGCACCCATTGAAGGAATTGTTGCACCTGAAATATAACCATCTACTAATGCCAATCCCGTAGTAATGTTGACACCAGTAAATAACCGTTCGGGTACATCTTCGCTTGGTTCATCTTCCCCAACACCTTCATCGCCAATTTCATCTTCACCGCCACCAGTTGCATCACCCTCGTCAATTGGTGGGTCAAGCACTCCACCATCAACAGGGTCTATTTCTGTGTTGTCGGAATCATCGTCAAACGGGTCATTGTCACCACCTGCATCTTCATCATCTTGCGGTTGTGCATAATTCCACGTTAATTCCCACGTGTCTCCCCTTGTCGCACTTGCTTTGATGGTGAAACCGTTTGCAAAGATTCCGTTGATGTCTGGGTGTTGGTCACTAAAACTAACACCACCCGTATAATTAACAGCATCTTCAAGTGACAGTGTTCCAGAATTTTGATACACAAGAAACGTTCTGCTTGCAGTATATGAATCTTGTCCACGTGATACTTGTCTGCTTCCGAATAGTTCTACGTAATTCATGTTAGTGCTTCGATTGCTCCACTCCTACCCAGTTCTCTTATTGCTTCACGTACAGATTCAAAGCCACTGTTGTTAATGCCACCAAGATTTTTCACTTCTTCTTTTGTTTGTTCATCCGTGCTAATCCCGTTGATTGAAGTCACTACCGAACCAACTGCTGTTTCAAGCCCTAACACATCCGTTGTCATCGTTCCCGCTAACTGCACCGCCATGTCGTGCATATGTTGTCCTGCTTGTTCACCCTCGGTAGCACTCTTTGCTGTGTTTACTTTAACTGCTGTCATCACCTGTTCAATTTTCTTTTGTACTTCTACTTGTTTCTCTGCCAACTTTTCTGTCTTGCTTACTTGCCCTGCAACTTTGATTGAACCAAGTGCAGATTGCAGACCTTCAATAACACCTTTGGTGACAATGTTTACTTCAATGTCATCTTCCGTGCCACTCTTTAATCTTTTAACTGCCATATCAAACTGTTCTATGGTTAGCAGTTTTGCATCAAACATTTCTTGCAGTTTGGAAACTTCGTCATTGTAAACTTGTTCCTCTGTTCGCAGAGATTCTATAACGCTTTGGGCAGCAGTTTGTAATGCTTGTGCTTTTTGCTCTATCGCCTTCGTTGCATCTTCTTGTGCTTTCTTCTCTGCCTTTAACACCTCAAGTTGTCTTTCCAATGAAATTATGTTTTCCACTGTTGCACTTGTAACACCCTTCATTTCTAGTTTGTACTTTATCGCCTCTGCTGCGGTGTTACCAAATAGCCATATCTGTTCTTTCAAACTTTCTTGCATGGTTGTGGCTTCTTCTATTAGGTCTGCAATTGCAGGGTCTAATTCTTTCAGGGCTTCAACTACAAGGTGCATTCCATCTTTAACACCAACAACCATTCCTTCTACCAATTCATCGCCTGCATCATTGCCAATGCCATTCATTGAATCGTTGAATGCACCAAATGCTTTTGCACCTGCAATTTCTGCACCGCCTGCCCAACCATCCATGAAGTTTTCGCCTGCATCTTTTGCAGATTCAACCGCACCTTCGGCTAGTTCTTCTGTAAGTGCATTTGATACAGCAACAATATCATCATACGTTTTTGTTGAAATAACACCAAGTGCATCCAATCCCCATGCAATAGTTTTGACAAGTGCACCAACTTGTAATGAAATCCCCGCAAGTAAACCATACACAAGCATCTTAATAGAATTGACTACGAACGCAATCTGGTTGTAAACCTTTCCGACAACAGTAACGATTCCAATGATGATACCGCCCATTACTTTGAACACTGTCATCAAAGTTTCTGTGCTAATGATTGAACCTTCAACACCTTCAAACACAGATTCAAACGCTGCCTGCAACCCACCGATGAACTTGGTTGCAGTTTGAACTATTGCACGCAATGTTGGTGCAAGTTTTTCACCGATTTCTGTTTTCAAACCACTCACTGCGGATTGGAACAAGGTGACATCACCTTCCAAAGTATCCAACCTTGCATCTGCCATCTTGTCTACAACGCCTACTGCTTCGGTCATTGAAGTTGTAAGTTCATCCGTTTCGGCTACCACTCCAGATAACACACCCGCAGCCGTTACACCAATCTTGCCAAACTTCTCCATGTTTTCCGTAACACTGTGCTGTGCTTGGAAATACTTTTTCAGTGCACCCGTTCCTTCTTTCTCAATAGTTGAACCAAGTTTCAACATGATGGTACGTAATGCCGTGCCACCCTTTGAACCTTTGATTCCTGCATCCGCTAACTTGCCAAGCATCGCAGATGTTTCTTCAATACTGAAACCAAGTTGGTTTGCTACGGGTGCAACGTAAGACATTGCATCACCCATTTCTTGAACGGTTGTATTGGTCTTTGATGCTGCAAGTGCAAGAACGTCTGCAACGTGTGCGGTTTCTGTTGCTTCTAATCCAAAGCCACGCACTGCAACTGCTGCAATGTTCGATGCTTCTGCAAGTTCCATTCCAGTTGCACTTGCAAGGTTAAGAACAGCAGGAGTTGCCGCGAGTATTTCATTCGTAGAAAATCCTGCACGTGCCAAGTTTGCCATGCCACCCGATGCCTGTTCCGCAGTGAACGCAGTTGTTGCACCTAACTTCTTGGCAGAATCTTCCAACCTTCCAAAGTCCGAATCGGTAACATCAAGCAGGATAGACTTCACCTCTGCCATCCCTGCTTCAAACTTCATAAACTCTGCAACCGCAGAACCAAGTGCTTTAACAGTAAGAAGTATTCCTGCCGTCAATGCAGCGAATGCAGCGACCGCAATCCCCGCAGGGCTTGCAGCAAACTTGCCAAACTTGCCAAGCATACCACGTGCTTTGCCAAGACCTTTGCCAAGACCTTTCGTATTGGATTTAACGTTTATCCAAAGATTGCCTATTGTTGCCATTGTTCATTCGCCTCTGTTGGTTCTTGCCCTGTCATTGCTTGCAGTATGGATTTCATTTCATCTTCTCCCATCACTTGTTTTTTAGAATACTCACCTACTAACATGAAGTCTTTTGGAGTGAACGTTTTGCTGTTCTTTGACCTGTTACAGTTTGCAAGTGTGGATGCAATTATTGAAGCAGGCAAATCCGCAGACCTAAAATAACCAAATGGTTCTAATGAATAGTATGCTGCCCATTCGCTTATTTCCTTACTGTCCAGTGTCTGCAACAACTGTCGTACAGACATTCCAAGTTCAAGAGCCAGAGTAAAGTAAAAACGCCTCTCTGGTCGGCTCTCTAATTTTTTGCTAAATCTTCAACGTCATCTTGTCCAAGACCATTCAGTTTTTGAGCCACACTGAAAATCAAATCCAAACACATTGCAGACTTCTTGCCAAGTGCTTCAATGTCTCGCGCATCAAATAACCGTTCGCCTTTCTCATTGCACATAGTAAGTACACACAAGCGTGAACGGATGTTTACCATGTTCACACTGCGGTTCTTGCCTTTGCTTTGAACGCACGATGCTTCAAACTCATCGCGTTCCGTGCCAGTTAAAGTTCTTACCCAAACGCTACCCCCCCAAAGTTCTACTACTACTTCTTCGCGTGGAAGGTCATCACTATTGAGAATCGCCTTTTTATCTAACACAGTATGTGCTCCTTGTTGTAATTTATGCTGAAGCGAAGGTTATGGAATTAGTTATTTTCATTCCAAGACTTGCAGTTACAACGGCATCCATTGCTGCTGTAATTGAAAATGACGTAATCACGGCATCAAACTCGATATCTTTTGAGTCACTGAACCTAACCAGAATGTCTTTTGCTGTTCCATCAATTGCTGCTTCAATGGTCAAGTGACTGGTTGATGCGGGGTCATAATTTATTTCAAACGTGCACTCTCCACCGTCCTTGATTCCACCAATGAAAGTACGCCAAGTTGAATCAAGGTTGCTTGTATCCAAAGTTGCCAAACTTAATGAAATTGGCGATATGGATGTAACATCTGCTATCATTGTTGAACCACCGTCAATACTTATTTGTGTTGTGTTTGCTGTAATCGCTGCCATTTATCTGCTCCTAATTTCTTGTCTAATCTGAATACCACACTATGTAACTGCTTTCTATAATCGAAACGCCACGACTATTTCCAATTTGGGAATCTTCTACAATCCCTATATCATTATCGTGGACAAGGGATTTTATTGCCACGCCATCGGTCGGTGTACCTGAATATCCATTCAGTGCATCTAGCACGTGTGCTGCCAATGTTTTCGCACCCGCATAAGTTTCTGCCACATTGCTTACCGTTAATTCTGCACGCGTCATTCCACCATAACCGTCAAGGTCTTGCTCTGGGTCTGTGCCGTCAAGTTCATAAACGATGGCGGGGAACGTTGTGCCTTGTTGTCGCATCCACGGAAACACCCTTGTGCCAACCAACGCACTTACGTCTGAATCGCCAATCAGTATGCTTCGGATTCCTTGTTCTAAACTTGCCATCAGTTCACCGACCTAACTTGGCGGATTGCCTTTGCCAATGCTTTTTGGAAAATCCGCTTGGCTTTTGGTGTTGTAATATCAAAACCTTTTTCTGCCATGTGCTGTGCTTTCATCCTGCCAACATTCATCTTCCTTGCACGTTGCCTGTAACCCCGCTTCTTCAAGCCCCATTTGTCATTCACAATTCTGTCACCTGTTCCATATTCAACAAGATGTGCATGGAAACCATTTCTTCCCGACTTCCTACCAAAGTACATACGCCCCTTGATGAAATACTTTTTCATTATCTTAACATCGGTGGTGACTGACTTTCTTAAAATACCTGTTCGCTTTGGTGTTAGTTTGCGTACTGCCTTGCGATATTCAGCAACGGTTTTACGCATTGCCTTCTTCATGACTTTCTTGTTTATCTTTCGTTCAAGTTTGCTTAATGCCCTGTCTATTTCTTTAATTCCAGAAATAGAACCACCACCTGCACCCGTCATGGATAATCCTTGTGCCATTAGTTTGATTCCTCTTTGCATTTGAGTACAAGGTATTCATTACGTTCTTCGTGGTTCAAAACAGATTGAATACCAAATACCCTGCTGCCAAACAACAACCGCTTCGTGGGTGTTGCATTTGCCGTGTAACGCATAGATACGCGGTGGGTAATGATTCCCGCTTGCCCTTCACCAATGTCTACCTCGTTGCCACTAATGGATTCAATAGAAGCCCACACCGTTTCATCGGTAGACCAACCAGATGTAGGTTCACCGTACGAATCCAATGTTGAACTCAAACTTTGTATAGCGACACGGTGGCGAAGTTTACCTGCTAACAATGATGGCATCAGTTCACCTCTGGCACTTTGTTTGCAGCAACAATCATCTGCAAGCCCAAAGGCAAATCCTTCACACGGTCAACAGTTGTTGCCTCTCGATTGTTGTAAAAATGCCCAACAAACATTCGATGCCCCACAACAAAGCCCTCTGGTATCTCGCCCCTTGTCGCATACCCTGCTGTGTATTCCACTTCTACTTTATTGAATACACTTGCAGTTGGTGTGCTGCCTGTGCTTGGATATGATTCACTTTCAATTGGCAGTATCTCAGCAGGCAATTTGCCCAACGTACTGACTTCATACAACGTGTTAGACCATGTTTGTTGTGTGCCATCTTCATCCACATACTTGATACTTGTAACACTAATTAGTGGTGGTCTTGGCAAACGCATTGGTGTGCCTTCGGGCGGGAAGCCATCGAAGTACACTTTCATTGTTTGCTGCATCATGGTGGTGTTGGTCAAATCTTCAAGCAGGTTTTGACATGCCATGCCGATGTAAGCAATTTCAGTATCTTCATCAGAGGTATCAACACGCAACCAAGTTTTCAAGTCTGCTGTTGTTGATGCAGAATCTGTGCTTGGCGTGCTGACAACAAACCGTTCATAAGAATATGGCGATTGATAAACCATTATTCTTCTTCTACTGCTTGTTCAAGGTCTTTTGGTTTGGTCACTGCTCTTTGCTTCTTGCTTTTTCCTGCACCACTGACTGCAACAACCAAGCCCCTTTGCACAAGGTGGGCTGCATATTCTTCGTCAAGTTCTAAAACTGCACCCGAAGTAATATGCCGACCATCTTTTGCCATGCCGTTCTTCACACATTCGTATTTCATTATTCAATTCTCCTGCCACATCGGGAAGGGCAGACAACTGCCCTTCCCATTTGTAGCGGTTTAGTAACCAATAAACTTATGGCTCTTATGCCATGATGATATGTTTCACTGCTTCACTGGAAGTAAGTTGCCCATCAACACGAAGTTCGGCACGTAGACCGACATTCCCTGCTACTGCATACAATTCATCAAGTCGTTGGAAGTCCATGTATTCACGCCATGTAACCCAATAGTAACTTAAGTCACCAAACAGAATTGGTTTTAATCCAGTTGCAGTATCTTCACAATCATCATTGATTGCAACAGGTCTGCCAAGTAGCAAGTCTGGTTGTCCAAGTTGTCCACTTGGTTCCCAGATGTATCGACCATCTGCTTTCAAGCCACGGATTTCCGCAGCAGTTGTTGAGTTAAATAACCAAGTTCCGTTTGCACGGTAGGATTCTTTCAAACTGTAAAACAGGGATTGTAATTCGTCAAAAGTAATTACTGTTGCGGATGCAGCAGTTAGTGCTTCTGCTGAACCATCTGTAACGCCTGTTGGTTTTGATGAACCATCTCCATTTACAAAAGCGGAGTTAAGCAAAATATCGAAACTTCTTCCGAACATGCCTGCCATGAAGGATTGCATGTCTACGTAAGAGTCACTTAAAAGTTCACGCGAAATCTGAACGATTCGCGTTGCTTTCCACGGTTGGAATTTTAACTGCGTGAAAGTTGTATTGGCTTCAGTCGCGTCTGCATTTTCGGCTGTCCATGTCGCATCACCGATTGCATTTTGCACTGGCACGGTAATTTCACCACCAATGGTTATTTGCGTTGCGTATGACAAGAAGTTGTGTGCAGGTGACATGGTTTCAATAATCATGTCTTGCAATTGTGCTTGTCCATCATCGAACATTGGTGCAGCATAACCACCAGTTGTATTTGTTCCCTCAACCATAACTGCACGTTGTTCTTGTGATAGACCATCTTTGCCATCACAGATGTATCGCCAAAACGCATCACGGTATTCTTTTGACTTAATACCTGTTGCACGTTCTTCTTGTGGTGCTGTTTCAGCAAGTGCAAGTTCCGCAACTTTCCCTGCTGATTCTTTTAATTTTCGTTCTTCTGCTTCGATTGATTCAACTCTGTCGATGTCTGCTTTCAAAGTGTCTGAATCATTCAGCATAGTATCCACTTGCTGTCTTTGTTCTGCATCGAGTGTTTCAGCACTGTCCATAATTTTGCGTGCATCCGCAACAAGTTTGCACCGTTGCTCACGCATTTCTTTTGCTTGTGACATTTGCCACCTCTTTCTTATTTAATTTCCCAGTTCATACGATTATTGCAACGGCAATGACTTGTCGAATCAACGGATTCTATATTGTTATAGTGTCAGCAAATAAACCAACGCAATGGCAGTTGGTGATGGTCTACAAATAACTATAAATCTTGACCAAAAAAGCATCAATGCGACAATCTGCAAAGAATGTACACAACGCCACTTGTGATTATTGCCATTGAAAACATTGTTCCAATTTCCATTAGTTTTAGTTTTATCTTGTAACTCACTGGTCTTGCTCGGCTAGTCGTAATCGGAAATGCAGTTTGGTTATTTCGCCAATAGCAGCGAAGTCCGTGTTGTCAATTATCTCTTGTGCCTTATGTGCTTCCAGAGAACGCAAGGCGGGTGCAGTGCGTACATCTACGGAAGTGGCTTCGTATGCAGGGTTGGTCACGATGGACACATCGAACAACCGTGCTGAGTTTATGGTACGGACATCTGTGCCGTCAAGCATTGCCCACGAATCCGTAACATCATAAAACCCGAATGACATGGAAACCAAATCGCCACGCCTCAAGAGTTCCACCACATCGTTGCCTACCGTTGTGTTTGGTGGGTCGAGTTCCATGCGCAGCCCGTGGTCATCTTCCCAAAGTTTCAAAGTCCCCGCACCACGCCTGCCAAGTATCTTGTCATCATCGTGGTTGAATAATGCGTGGACTTCATCGTTGTTTTGTAACGATTCGGCAAAAGCACCGTGTCCAATCTTCTCGCGGAAGCCACCCAAGTCACTAGACAAAGAATCAAACACCACAGGATATCCAACTATCTTTGGTTTTGTTTCTTCTGTGTTTTCATCACGCACTTCTGCAAAGTGAATGTCTGTGCTTGTTCTTGTTTCTTTTGTTTCAATCATGCTGTTTACCTCTTTGCCAAATTGTTTAAGGTGATAATCCAAGTGCGCCTGTACCTTGCTTCGTTGGTCACTTGGTAGGTCTACTCCACCCATCGCACCTTGCATAACTCCATTAGCGGATTGCACACCCCGCAATACAACTTTGAGCGTTCCACTAATTATATCGTGGTGCGGGAGTTTGTACGCACCAAAGTCTTCTCTGTCCTCACCGTCAAAGTATGCAAACGCTTTGGCATACTTGTCCCAATCTATGTTTTCTTTCTCGCCACCCGCCCACGCACGCACTCTTTGTTTTGCTGAATCACCATCCCAAGGACGGTCGGGGTCTGCCATTGGTGAATCTACTGTGGCGGGTACATTTCTTTGGGCGTTGTATGTTTCTTCTAAATGTTCTTCGCCTTCCATGCACCACGGCGCATCATGGTCATCATCCGCAGGCATCTTGTGGAAACCTTCGGGGCAGTTGCCATCTTCATCGGGGTCTACTCTTGTTTCATCATTCATGTTGTTTGCTCCGTTCGATAAGCACTGTTGCACTATCACCATTCAAAAAACTTTTTGCCCAATTGTCGCACGCTTCCACACGCATTTCTGATGTGTCGGCAGTTTCAATCGCAGACCGCCAAGTGCCAACAAGTTCATTACCCACTTCTTGTTCACATACTCCCATGCTTCGACAGCATGGTTCTAAAATTGTTTCAACCTTTTTGCACAACGGTTCATCGCCTTGAACGAATGAATCCCAATCTTCTGCACCTTCTTTGTTTGCTTTGCGGTTGGAAGCGTTGCGGATTATTGCAACTGCTCTGCGTACTGAATCCACCAACCAATCACTAGACGTTTCCACAGGCGGTGTTGTATTTTCACGCACTGCTTCTGGTGGTGGTTCTACATATTCAACATCTGCAAAGTTCAATGGCATAATGTACTTATCGCCTTGTTCACCAATGGTGTTAAGGTTTTCACGCTTGCGGATTTCATTGATTGAAAGCCAACCAGATTCACGTGCAGTTCTGTATGCTGCGTATCGGTCAATCGTATTTCCACGCAATGCTTCTTCTGCAAGAAACTCTGCATAAATACTTTTGTCATCAACGCCCAACAACTTCCTGCTAATTTCTTCTTCCCATCTACGTAACCACGGCATCAGTGTGCCTTGCATATACTGAATCTGTTGGCTCTCTATGTTGGAGTAGGTGGCACGTGACAAATCTTGAATCATGTGCGGTGGCATTCGGTAGATACGGCAGATGTCTTGCAATGCGTATTGCCTTGCTTCCAACCATTGTGCATCGCTGTGGGGAATACTTAAACTATCCCACTTCATTCCTTCTTCAAGGATTGCCGTTTTGCCGAGATTGCCACTTCCCGAATACATTCCATCCCAACCCTGACGTAAACGCTTGGCTGCATCTTCAGACAACTTGGCAGGGTGTGACAACACGCCTGAAGGTCTGCTACTGTTTGCAAAGAACGTGCCACCACTCTTTTCCATCGCTTGCGACATTCCAATCGTTTCCCTTGCGTACCCGATAGGCGAGTATCCAAGAATGCCATCGTGTCCAAGCCCTTTAATGTGCAACACGTTTTCACTTGGTATTCTTGTTTTTCCGTTGTACACATACCAAACTTTTCCACCTGTTATTTCTACAGACATGTTTTCAGGCAACAGAATCCATAATCCTATTGGGTCACCACCGTTATTTCTCTCGATAGATGCATAGGCATTTCCGTACAATAAAACATGAGCAGTCATTGTTTCCTTGAAGGTGAACGGTGTCATCTCTGGGTTGGGTGCTGTATGAAATAACTTCGCAACAGGGTGTGAATCAATTGGTTCACGCACCATGTCAGACACCCGTGAATAGATTTTAATTGGAAGTGATGCAACGTCCTCACTAATGACACGCACACAAGCGAACACAGCAGGTTGTCTAAGTGCCGTGTCTTGTGTTACCGTTTCCCCTGAAAAAGTTTCTGCCCCTGAGAAAACTGTTTTCCACCAACCAACATCTGTTAGTTGGCTTCTTGTTTCTTTATCGCTTTCCCCTCGTATCCACTTAATCAATCCCATTACAGAATCTCCATATCTTGTGATTCGTACACACTGTCTGCACCATCGGTCGTTGCATTTGCTCTACCAATTCCCATGACTGTTGCAACGAGTCCATCGATTTTTGTGCTTGACCTACTCTTGTTCAATTTTATGTTTCCTGCTGCATCCTCTTGGCACGCTACTCCTGTTGCATTGAATCTTAATACTGGATGACCGCCATGCCGTAACCGCTTACCCATAATCATGGCTTCCAATTGTTTACATGGTGCACTCATGCTTCGGTATCCTTGTCCGAAGAACCCAACATTGAAACCATCTTGCTCTTGCAATTGCACAGAAATGGAAATCGCATTCCATCTATCCAGTATCACTTCTTTAATGTTATAGTGGCTATGCAACTCCTGTATCTTCTTTCGGATGAAAGAATAATCCACAATGTCACCATCAGTCGCAATAAGAGATGGCGGTGTAGAATCTCGCCACTGGATATAAGGCACACCATCGTCATGTTGTCGTTTGGCAATGTTTTCATTTGGCACAAAGAAGTAAGGCAACAAATCAAAGCCACCACCTTCATCTTCTGTGCGTGGGAACACAAGCACAAGTGCTGTCATGTCCAATGTTGATGACAGGTCAAGCCCTGCATAACATTCACGCCCTTTTAATTCTTCTTCAGTGTAGGGTTGCTCACAAGCATCCCACGCTTCCATTGAAATCCATCTATCCATTTGTTCAGTAGGTTGGTTGAGGTACAAACGCCTGAATGCGTTTTGATAACTTGGCAACGCCTTTGCTTTAACACATTCCTGTTCGTAAAACTCTACTGAAACAGTTGTACCCAATGAAGGATTGCAACGTGCCCACACTTCAGGGTCATCCCATTGTTCATCTTTCTTTGCTGCCCATATTGCAGGCATGAACGCCATATCATTAACTGTGCCGTCTTGCACTTGGCGTGCGTAGTTGTGCAAATCTCTCCACAGTGTTGGCTCTGCTGTACCTGCTGTTGTGATTGCAATGTTCAGTGGTTGCCTTCTTGCCCCTTGCGAAGTAATCAACGCTTCATACAATTCCCTTGCATCGGGCTTCGTCCACACATGAAGTTCATCACAGATTACAGCACTTGCGTTCAAGCCATGTGCCGTTCGTGAATCAGATGCCAGTGCCTTCATTGTTGAACCTGTACTTGGTACAACAATGGCGTGTCTGTAAATCTTGCAACGCTTTGAAAGGTATTCATCTGATTCAACAAAACGCTTTGCAATACCAAACACAATGTTGGCTTGGTCACGGTCTGCTGCTGCTGTGTAAACTTCACCGCCTTGTTCATCACTTGTCAAACACATCAATGCAAGCCCTGCGGAAAGACTCGATTTCCCTGACTTCCTCGGAAGTTCAATCAGACTTGAACGGAAACGCCTTGTGTTGTCTGGACGAATCCAACCGAACAAGTTTGCCACTATTGAAATTTGCCAATCACTTAAAATGAATGGAGTACCTGCCCACTTGCCCTTGTGGTGTTTAAGAAACAAATGAAAGAAGTCTATTGCGTGCTGTGCCTTGTCTGCATTAAATGTGCAATCCAAACTTTGCGTGTTGGGGTCATAATCGGGAAGCAGCAAACTAATCTCTTTACCCGCTGTCATTCCATAAAATACTTCATGCGTTCATCTTGTTTCTTGCTTTGGTTGTCACCAGTTGTTTGTACTCGGCTGCGTGCTGATGGTGTTAAACCAAACTCACACAGCAAATCTTTCAACGCCTTGCCAGAGTTCCTTGCGATTGCAACATAGGGTGACTGTTGCAAGTATTTAACCTTGCCATCTTCCGTTTTAATTGGGTACACATCACCGTCTTTTTTAATCATTTCATCTGCCCTTCGCCACGTTGCGTATGTTTCTGATAGCAAGTACAACGCAATGCCGTCTGCAACTGTTAGCACTTTCATGGCTTGGAGTATGGGCACAAGTTGTTCCCAACAATCCTTTGCCATGCCATCCAGTTCAGTGGGCATTGGTGGTGGTATTGCTTCTGGTTGTGGTTCGTTTTTATTTATTTCACCACGCCAACTGCCACGCAACTTCAGCACGTTTGTTGGTGTTGGTTTTGTTCCTCGTCTGCCCATTTAATTTTCTCCTTACATCAAATCAGTTCAGACCAAACCAGTTCAAACCAGTTCAGCCCGTAAGTTACTTTAATCGTCATCACAGGGTGACCCCCTATGCTAAAAC
>Ga0208180_1001267_pt1 | contig 16069 bp, 14 predicted proteins | sample MalvireepMed_s16_FD_184241 | JGI IMG/M metagenome (GOLD analysis project Ga0208180, IMG submission 184241) | Marine viral communities from the Global Malaspina Expedition - Malaspina viral metaG DeepMed_s16 (SPAdes) (version 2) | ecosystem: Environmental > Aquatic > Marine > Oceanic | place...
AGATAGCCCAGTTAAAATCTGCTCTTGGTTGCAAGTGGCCGCCCGCACCCGCGATCCGCAAGGGGATAACTACGGTTATTTATTGCACTGGTTAGACGATGACAATCGCCATCGCTATTGGGCCATGCCCGCAGAACTCTTAGCCGGAGACGGCAGCGAGTACCGTCGAATTCTACTCAGCCGAGGCATGCGGCTTAGTAACAGTGTCAAAGCGCGGCAGTTGCTCTCGCTGTTTATTCAACAAATGGGCGAACTGGCCACGCAAAAGGCCATTAGCGTGAACTGCATTGGCTGGCATCACCACGCTTATGTGCATCCGCGCCTCACCTTTTACCCCTGTGAACACAGCAGCAACAACCCGCGTATGGTGCTGCAAACCATGCACCCGATAGAAGGCTTTATTCAACAAGGCAGTAGCGACACTTGGCGGCAGCACGTAGGCCGTTATTGTCTGGATAACCCGCTATTAATTGTTGGCGTTTGTGCTGCACTGGCTGCACCTTTATTGCATTTGTGCGGGGTGGATGGTTTTGGTTTACACCTCTACGGTGCCAGCAGTACTGGTAAAACTGCGGCGCTGTATCCGGCATTATCGGTGTGGGGCGAGCCTAATCAGCTGCGCCACAGTTGGCGTGCCACGGCAAACGGTTTAGAAGGCACAGCATTAGCGCATAACGATGCCTTGCTGGCGCTAGACGAAATGGGCGAAGTTGATCCAAAAGAGGCGGGCGATGTCGCTTATATGCTTGCCAATGGCCAAGGTAAAACCCGTGCAGGCAAATACGGTGAAATGCGCTTACCCGCCCGTTGGCGTTTGGTGTTTTTATCTACTGGTGAAGTGACGCTCGAAAGCCATCTTGCCAGTATCGGCAAGCGCGTAAAAGCCGGCCAGCAAGTGCGCGTGATTGATCTCAGTGCCGATGCCGGAGCGCAAATGGGTGTGTTTAACCAGAGTCATGGTATGAACGCCGCCGATTTAGCCGATCACCTAAAACAGCAAAGTCGCGAACATCACGGTAGTTTAGCCTTGGACTGGTTACGGTATTTAACGCAGCACAGCGCGCAGGTGCGCCCCGTTTTCCAAAACGTACGCCAACGCTTTTTAGCCAGTTTACCTCCCGAGGCCGACGGCCAAGTGCGCCGAGTCGCCGAAAAGTTTGCCTTACTGGCTAGTGCAGGCCTGTTAGCCATTCAAGCCAAAGTACTCGATTGGCCAACCCAAAGTGTCGAAGCTGCCTGTTTAAGCCAGCTTAACCAATGGATACTTGCCCGCGGTGGCGTGGCCGCCAATGAAGACCAACAAGCGATTCGCCAAGTGCGTAGCTTTATTGAACAGCATGGTGAAAGCCGTTTTACACCTAAACAAATTGGTTACAGCAGTCAAGTACGCCAGCGTGCAGGTTGGCTTGATACTACTGGCCCACAAACTCTCTACCTGTTTTACCCAACTGGCTGGCGTGAAGCCACCGAAGGCCTAAGCCCAGATCGCGCTGCCAAAGCACTGATGGCCGCAGGCTACCTTGTCCCCGATGGCAACCGACCACAGCGCAAAGTCAGCCTGCCCGACAACACCCGCCCACGCATGTACTGTGTTAAAGGCAGCATCTTGGATGACTAAAAAGGCGATGACCCCTGCGTGGGCTTGTCGCCTTGCAGTGAACTGCTAGTCAACCTAAAGGCTTGGCTAGTTTAAAAGTCTAAAGCTGACAAGACCGCTAGAGTACTAGTGGTGCATCTACTGTGATCGGCGATTTCCATTGCACTGAATGATGGAAAATAATCTTGAGATCTAATCAGTAGATGATAAGATATGATTTATGTATAAATGTACAGTTATGAGGGGCGCATAATGGAAGATCTTAAATTGGGTTTCAATTCTAACGATATACCTACAACGCTGGTTAACAATACATCGCCAAATGATACTTGCGCGTCGTTCTACTTCCATCAGGGTGGTGAGTACTATTTGCTTTGGGTTGAGCACCAAAATGTTGAGTATCGAGAGAGTGATGACTTACCAAGATATGCCATAAGCTGCGCCATCAACGAAGGGGATGATGAATATCCCGAAATTTATAGCGACACATCCAAAAACGATATTTTTAGATCCGATGACGTTAAAGACTTGATCGCTTATTTCCATTCTTAGGTTTTATCTTCAATTTTTGTCAGTAGAGAAATATGAAAAACCTCAAACAATCGCGCTGCGTGATTGGCATTAAAGGGCAAATGCCCGACCCCGATTTCCCCGTTGATATCTGGTTCGATTCGCTGAAATCGGTGGCCAATGTGCTGTCGAAAGAAAACCAGCAGTTGTTAAAAGTAATCGCCGAGCAACAGCCGAAATCGGTAACTGAGCTGGCCACGCTGACTGGCCGAGCGGTCAGTAATGTGTCGAGAACATTGAAAACATTGGGCAAGTACAACTTGGTTGAAATGCAAAGTACAAAAAACATGCTTCGCCCTACCGTCACCCATCAAGAATTTTTAGTAGTAGTTAATAATGAACAATAAAACCAACGTCCTTCTACAAGCAGAAGAAATGATTAAGCCCTTAGCACTTGAGCATGTGCCACAAGACAGTGACGTTGAAGCGGTAATTGACCAATGGTTACACGCCATTGCGACTGATAGCCAGTTTTACTGCAAGCCAGATATCAGCAAGCCAGATATCAGCAAGCCAGAACAGCTCAAAGAGCGTGTAATCAGCCTGCTACAGCAAAATGGTTTATACACAACGAGAGACGCGTTCTTTAATGAGGTATTTGGTGATTTAAAGCTAAAGCCTGATTTTGACGCTAAGTTTCGTTTTATCGACTTATTTGCAGGGATCGGTGGAGTTCGACTCGGTTTTCAACAAAATGGCGGTGTTTGTGTATTTTCTTCCGAATACGATAAGTCAGCTCAAAAAACATATAAAGATAATCACGGAGAATTTCCTTTCGGTGATATAACTAAAATACCTGAAAATGAAATACCTGAACATGATGTATTGTTGGCTGGTTTTCCTTGTCAACCATTCTCAAATGCTGGAGTGTCAGCAAGAAATTCGGTTGGTAAGAAGCATGGGTTTCTTTGTGAAACTCAAGGTACACTTTTCTTTGATGTAATGCGTATAGTTGACGAGCGAAGGCCTAAAGTTGTTTTTCTTGAAAATGTTAGGAATTTAGAAAGACATGATAAAGGTCGTACTTTTCAGACTATAAAAGATACCATAGAAAAAAGTGGTTATAGTTTTTTTTACAAAGTGATTGATTCTAGCTCAGTAGTTCCTCAGCGAAGAGTTCGTTGTTATATGGTCGCTATTCGATCTGATATACCTAAGGATTTTTGTTTTCCAGAGTTTGGTGGTGATCCAAAACCTCTTAGGTCAATACTTGAAGACTCCGTAGATGAGAAATATACCATTTCAGATAAATTATGGCTTGGCCATATAAATAGAACAAAAAGAAATTTAGAAAGAGGAACTGGTTTTACAGCTCATACAGCAAATTTAGATAAACCATCAAATACAATTGTTGCTCGTTATGGCAAGGATGGAAAAGAATGTCTTATCCCCCAGGAAGACAAAAACCCTCGGCTTCTAACACCGAAAGAGTGTGCCAGACTGCAAGGATTTCCTGAGGAGTTCGTTACTCCCATTGCTCGTACACCGGCTTACAGGCAATTTGGTAATTCAGTCGTTGTTCCAATTATTCAGGAAATAGCAAAAAAAATTAGAAGGGATATCCTATGAGCTTCCAAACATACTGTGACTTGATACTTGATGATCAGAAAGTAAAAGCAGAGAAAACATTATTACTAACATATACAAACTCTAAGGGTGAGGCTTTCAGTATATCGCCTGAGAGTATCAAGCTTTTTCTTTCTTTTTTGCTAGATAATTATGATGTGGTTCATTCTGCATGGGATAAGGTGCCAACTAGAAAAGATTATATTTATCAATATGAAGAGAAATCATATCGAGAAATATATAAAACAGCATCAGATGAAGAGTTGAAAATCATATCTTCCACAGGAAGGAGTCAAACAAAGGCACTAACAAAGCTAATTTCGAAATTGATAGGATTTCTAACTGAGTCAACATATGAATCACCGGAAGTAAATACTTTTTTTGAAGAGGATCTCCTACGATCGGCTCTTGAAAAGTGGGGGGATTTTGAAAGGATGAACTCATCGAATAAAAAAAATCTATCGAAATTGAATATAAAAAATCAGTTCAGATCATGGATGATAAATAAAGGGCTGTCTGAAAGAACTGCATCATCTTATTCAGGGGCAGGTATCAATTATTGTGATAAGTTCATAAATGAAATTGGCGTAAATGTAGACAGTTTTTATCAATTAAAATCTGGACAAGTGTTGGACGCGTTAAGGGAGCTTGAGCAAGTAGCTGAATGGTTGCAAGCCGATAAAAGTGGTAATTCTATGTATAGTGCAGCTTGCAAAAAACTAGCTGAGTTCTTGGCTGAAGAGCATTCCAATTCATATACTAGCTTATCCAAACCATTCCTCCTTCTCGCTGGCATCTCTGGCACCGGTAAAACCCGCTTTGTGCGTGAGCAAGCAAAAACATCACAGCAGTTTGCTGAAACCTATTGTTTAACTTCGGTGCGCCCTGACTGGCATGAGCCGAGTGATTTGCTGGGTTATATTTCACGCCTAAATGGCGCTGCGGAATACATCACTACCGATGTATTGCAATTTATCGCCAAAGCTTGGCGTGCCATTGCTGATAGCGGCTTAACCGTTGAGGTGCAAGAGAGCGAAGAGCAAGGTGAGCGTTTAGTCGTAGCAGGTGAACGTGATGAGTTAGATAAGGTGTTGCCTTACTGGCTGTGTTTGGATGAAATGAACCTTGCCCCAGTAGAGCAATATTTTGCTGATTACTTGTCGGTACTGGAAACCCGCGAATGGCGTTGGACAGGTGATAGCTTTACCTACAGCTGTGATGCGCTATTAAAACCCGCTACCATTAATGAAGTTGCTGATATAGAAAAACTACGCAAAGCGCTAGGCTTTGATGGTGCGCAATACGATGCACTGTGGGCAGATATTTGCCAATATGGTTTAGGTATTCCGTTTAATCTGCTTGTTGCAGGCACGGTGAATATGGATGAAACCACTCACGGCTTTTCACGCAAAGTGATTGACCGAGCACTGAGCTTTGATTTTGGTGCGTTTTTCCCGAACGACTATAACGACTTTTTCACCCCAACCAGTTGCAATAAACGCCTTAGCTATCCCATTTGGTCAAACGCCAGCAAAGCGGATTTAGCCGATACCTTTGATGCGGATGGCGCTAAAACGGTTGCGTTTTTATCGGCCGTTAATGCCGTGCTAAAAAATACACCGTTTGAATTAGCGTTTCGTGCGCTTAATGAACTACTTCTCGCGGTTGCCAGCAGCCAACCACAAGATGACCTGACCCTAAAAGCCGTATGGGACGACTTTATGATGTGTAAGGTTCTGCCGCGTATCGAAGGCGATACCGACAAGCTGACTACATCAAATCGCAAGGATTTGCTGGAAGAGCTTAGCGTTGTGCTTTCAGACCAGTTAGCCCCCATTTGGTTAGCGTCTGACACAGACGAAGCCAATCAACGCCCTGACTTGTATCGTGAGAACATCGTGGCCGATGGTGCTACTGATGAGGAAAAAGCACTTCGTATACCTTGCCGTTCAAAAGCTAAGTTGCAGTGGATGAGCGGGCGATTAGCCAGTGCCACCTTTACCAGTTTCTGGCCTTAATGGGTTGGTGTTGTTTGATGCTTTTTGCAATGAATGCAACCCATAGAAAACCGTACAGCGAGGGCGTAAGGAGTGGTAGGGAATGCCAGAGTTAATACGATTACAAACCCCTGACTTTGAGTTTTCGGTCTGGGCGAATGATATTAGCCAGCGGTTGAGCGTGTACCAGAATACAATGGCACACAGGGTGAACGCTAATCATACGCAACCTAGCTACGAATTGCGCTTTGCGCCTGCGGCGCAGCTGAGCAGTGCTATTGAACCGCAAGGGCTAGTTGCAGATGATCTGGTACAAAGTGGGTTAGATGAAAGTGACTTAGCCGAAAACGACCTTGTTGCCAATGGCTTAGCGAAACACGCTGAGCTTACATTAAATTCCCCGCTGTTTTTTGAGAATACTCAGTACCAGTTTGAGTGGGTCTTTTTTAGTGAAGTCACTAATGCGCGGTTAACCCACCGCAGCCAAAACGTGAATGAGGCATTTCGTTTTGCTCCCGAAGTAAAAACCGCAAGGGGCGTAGTGCCCGCACGTTTAACCGGCACCATTAATACCGGCAACGATGTGGGTTGGTTACGTTTACCACTCACGTTTGAGCACAATGGCAAAACACAAACTCAGCATATTGCCTTTGAAGTGCTGCCAACCAAAATGGCGCTGCACCAAGACTTGCCCGCCATGTACCAAACCATCGATAAGGTCTACCCTCTTTGGCGCTTTAGTTTGGTCGAAAAAACCGAGCAAGATGCAGCGACCAGCCAGCAACGTGGGCATTTTCCACTGATGTGGTTGGCTAATTTTGCCGCGTTACGGGAGCGTTTTGAGCAAGGCTTAAAAGTGATTTGTGCAGCCCCTCATAGCCGTTTGCAACCGACGGTAGCCAATATTAAAGCGGCCAAATTAAAAGGCCGTTTGCCACATAAGTTAGCGGAGCAAGTCAAGCAAGACTTTGCGAATGGCCAGTACGATAAACGCTATGCAGTCGAAAAAAAGCAACTGAGCGTTGATACCCCAGAAAATCGTTTTATCAAAATGGCGGTGAGTAAAAGTAAGCGGCAATTAGCGGAGTTTGAACAAAAGCTTAGGCAAAGTAACCAAGCGCCAGAACGGCAACGTTTGTCAGATTCATTTTTAAATGAGCTGCATAGTTGGCAACAACCGCTGCAAAAAGTGCTGGGCCAAAGTTTTTTAAAAGAGGTGGGTGCATACACTGGGTTAAACCGTGAGTCGTTAGTGCTTCAGCAAAAAACCGGTTACAGCGCGGTGTATCGCATTTGGCAGGAGCTGAAATTTTATTTAGATGTGTTTGGCAATCAGTCGAGCATTTCAATGAAATCGGTGGCTGAAATTTACGAAGTGTGGTGCTTTTTGTGTTTGAAACAGATTTTAGAGCAGGATCTCGGCTTTGAATTGGTGGAAAACAGTGCGACTAAGCTCGCCCAAAATGATTTTTTTGAGTACCAACTAAAAGATGGGTTTGCCGGTGCCTTTCGTTTTAAACGCAGCGATGGTGTGACCGCTAGGCTGGCACACGAGCCGAAATTTACCAAAAAGGGTCAATCAATCCGCTCGTATTTAGTGAACCAAGAGCCAGATATTGTATTGGAAGTGACACTGCCTAAAAGCGCCGATTTAACAAAAGTAGACACATCAGAAGAAAAGCAGTTTATTTGGCTGTTTGATGCCAAGTACCGCATTAAAACCGAGAAAAACTGCTTTGATGACAGCAATGAAGATATCGAAAGTAAGGATTACGTACCAGACGATGCCATCAACCAAATGCACCGTTATCGGGATGCCTTGATTCGCCTATCAGAGCCGTACGATTCTAAATCACCATCAAGTGGAAACGCTGGCCAATCTCCTAAGAAAAGCCGTCCTGTTTTTGGTGCCTTTGCTTTATACCCAGGCTTTTTTGATCAAGCTACAACCCCCAACCCCTACGCAGCCGCGATAGAAGAAGTAGGTATTGGCGCATTTGCCCTGTTACCTAGTCAAAATAGGTCTAGCCAAAACGAACTGAGTCAAACTGATCCTACCCAGACTAAGAGCCGTTATTCCGGTCACCAGTGGTTGCTAGAGTTCTTGCAAGCCCAAATTGGCACAGCACCGAATGCACAAACAGGGCAAGGCAATGAGACCATGTATCCCGTGGCTGGTATGGCGGAAAGGCTCTACGTACAAGACGCTGCACGCATACCTTATTACGGCATGCGCCAAGTACTGTACCCTGATTTGACGATGACAGTGGCATTGGGTGGGCAACGTGGCCGTGATAATGGCTACTTTGAACAATTTGAGCAAGGCACAGCGCTGTGGTATCACCTACCGCAAAGCACGTTTTTGCAGAAATTTAAGCAGCATATTGCCGAGGAAATTCGCTATTTAGCGTTGGCGTCTACCTCAGATACTCAAAGCTCAACCAAGCAAATTGACAAACTTTGGCCGGTTAAACGAGTCACAGTGTTACCACGCTACGCCATTACCGAAGAACAAGCGGGTAAGAAGTCAGGTTCTGCTGATTTGTATTATTTATTTGAGTTAGGCAAACCACTGTCACTGCAAACGCCAGTGACCAATGTGCCGCATCGTCCAATGAAAAACTCGATGAAACTCACAACCTTAACGCGCCTAGAGAGCGTCACTAAGTTTACCGAGGTTGAAAAAGTGTACGAAGCGGCAATGGTGTGAGCGAGTGTTATTAATTATGCAGAAGATGAATCGGCCGAAAATGCAGTTGTTCGGTTATTCCGAACAACTGCTAAGTAAAATCGACATCAAAAAATATCGAGCTATTTGGCGCTTTTGATATTAAAATCGCACCAACAACACCCCTCCCGCTACCCGTCAGATCAGCGCCCTGTGAGGGGTTACTCTTTTGTCAGGCTTCTAATTTTTGGTACCGTAATGGTAACCGTTCACCAGTCCCTCATTGACAGCCTCTGAAATGTGACCAGCAGCACTGGATCCACTATTTCCTGTTGAGTGATCCTTTTGAGGCTTCATGCTGAAAGCATGAAAAAGAAAATATCCAAATTTGCAGCACACCCACCTGTTGCCTCAGATATCAACGAAGCAAACGCACTCATTGAAGAACTGTGGGCGCAACTTCGTGAGTATGAAGATAAACTCAAAACCAGTTGCTCCAACTCTTCAAAGCCACCTTCATCCGACGGACCAAAAGAACGGGCTGAACGAAAAAAGCTCAAAGCTCTGGTGGTCGCAATCCGAGAGGAGCTAAACCGGGTCACACAGGGCATCAACGACAACTCTCAACGTTGAAAGAAACAGACTCGGTTGTTGAGTGCTGGCCTGATGCGAGTTGTCCTTGCTGTGGTGAAGCGGAGATGGTTTATCACAAGAACCCCTTTTACCGTCACCAGGTCCATGAAATACCAAAGCCTCGCGTAAATATTACGGAATACCAGCTTTACTCAGGGCAATGCCAACATTGCAGCAAAGTAAGCAGAGCCCGCTTACCGGAAGGAACACCGCAAGGCATCATGGGGCCAAATCTACTCAGCTATACAGCCGTTCTGGCTGGGCAGTATCACCTGAGTGTCCGTAAAATCCAGTCTCTGCTCAAAGAGCAACTGGGCACCACATTCTCCATTGGAACCATCAGCGAAGCACAAACCAAAGTTGCTTCAATGCTGACTCCTCTGCATCAGGCTATTCGGGATGGCATCCAGAAAGCGCCGCTGATACATATTGATGAGACTTCTCATCCAAGAAATGATGAATCCAGCCTGCGTTGGTGTTGGCTGGCGACCAGTGACGACCTGGTTTACGAGAAAATCCTGTATTCACGTTCAAGCCACTCAGCGAAGGTTATCCTGGGCGATGAATATCCCGGTGTGGTCGTCAGTGACCAGTGTCCGAGCTATAACTGGATACCGCAGGGGCAACGCCAGCTCTGCTGGTCCCATATTAAGCGCAACCTGCAGCAAATCGCTGATTATAGTGGCGGAGGCTTTACCGCCAAAGTTGGCCAGAATCTGACTCTTATCACCAGTGCTATCTTCAGAACGCGCCATCGCTTGGAAGAGAATGAGCTGTGCCATAAGCAATACATCCGCCGGATGCTCCGGCTTCAAAAGGCGTTCGACTACTGGCTTGAGAAGGGCCGAACGATAGTGGTTCAAAGGTATAAAGGTCGCTGCGAAAAGCTGGAGAAGCATCGGCAAAGCTTGTGGCTGTTCCTGAAACATGAATCCATCCCGCTTACCAACAATGAAGCTGAACGGCGAATACGTGGCAGCGTTATTCAACGCAAAATCAGCTTTGGTACTACCTCAGATGCCGGTGACAAGTTCAGAGGCCGAATGCACACGTTGGTTGAAACCTGCAAGAAGCGCGGACTATCAAGCTTGTCTGTACTGACAGAAATCGTACAGGCGGTCACAACACGTCAGCCATATCCAAACGTTCTTGGACTGTAGACCAAAGTCAATTACCTACTGGTGAACGGTTACCCGTAATGAGTTACGGCACCAAAATTCGCTTTCAACCACACATCATTCTTCGGCCCACAAATGTGGTGCAGCAGCGCTAGGTTGATTTGGTGGCTGATCACTTTGCCGTTTCGTTTTCCGTTCTCTTTTCTTAAGCCTCTCAGTAATAACCCTGTGCATGATTTTCCTATTTGCTCCGGCGAACTGGGCAGGCAAAAGGCGCGATTTTGCTGTTTGGGGTGCAAGGTAGTGCGCTTTCCTGTTTTAGATAAAGGCGAAATGCACCAAAAGATACAGGCGTTGGCGGGCGCGTTTGCTTGCAATGTGTTGGTTTGGCTTGTGTCATTCGCACATGCCGGTAAAAAATGTGCCCCTAACAAATGCGCTGGTAACAACACTAACCCACCTTGCGCGTGGCCATCAATCTCCGGTAAAGGCAACCAATACAGGTTTGGCCATTGCTCGGGGCTTTGCCATTTTTCTACGACCTCTTTTGCGCCAATGCTGTTCAGCCATTGGTGAATCGGGCAGCCAGGGTGTGCTTGTTTAGCGCGCGGTAACTGAAAGGTCAGCCAGCGGGTTAAACGTTCGGCTGCATTCTCGCACTGGCTTAGTGCTGGGTAGAGGGTAAATGCGTCATGCCCAACCAGTAAAGCGACCACCTGTTGTATCCATTCTCTATCCCAATCGTTGCCACTTGTCCATAACACGTCACTTATCACCTTTTGGTTTTTCATGCCGTCTATTTTCAGTCGTCGGGTGCAGACGCGGTGGTGAATTAGATGAAAGAAATGGCCATCAAACTAACCAGTCAAAACGGTTTTTTCTGATGACCTGTGCGCGGCTAACTGTTTGATATACATAGTCCAATACGGCGCTGTTTGGCGGCATTTGGCTAGTGAAAAAAATCGAGACGCCAAACGATCGTTTGCATTCTGGGTTTAAAAAATCAAACGGTTTGTACTTTGATGCCGAGGTTGGTTTAGGGTACAAAAAGTGCCAAACCTTGCTTTGAGCCAGTAATGGCAAGGCCTCCCTGCGTTGGATTTCAATCGAGAAGCCAAACAGTAAATGGGCAAATTTCCCTGTTTGGCTTCTCGATCCAAAAGCCAAACGGATAGTGGTTTTGGCGTATGGGGGTAAAGGCATGGGGAAGTGTGTTTGCGAACACGCGAATGATTGCCCTGCAAAACCAATCGACAAAAACGCCATCTTGGTTTATATTTTTGAAATTATTTTAATTTTTATAAACCAGAGGTCTGTATGATTGGAGAGCGCATAAAACGAGCCCGTGCAGCCGCTGGCCTGTCGATGCAGGCCTTGGGTAAGCAAGTTGGTATTAGTGCCAACATGGTTAAAAAATACGAGCACGACCAGAGTATGCCTTCGTCGGGAGTTTTACTTAAATTGGCGACGGCTTTGTCGGTTCGTACTGAATACTTCTTTCGCCCAGCACAGGTGACTTTGGGTGAGGTGGAGTATCGTAAAAAAGCCTCAGCTTCAGCTAAGTTGCTAAAGAAGATTGAGTCCGATGTGGTTGACCAAGCCGAGCGCTGGTTAGCGCTTAAAAATGTATGGCCAAACTTCCCGATAGCGAGTTTTAACTACCACCCCGACGTTCCTGTTGTAAGTACTTTAGACGCAGTAGAGCAGGTTGCCGCCAAAGTCCGTACTGATTGGCAGTTAGGTATGAATCCATTGCCAGACTTAATCGACTTGCTTGAGTCTAAAGGTATTTTGGTGATTGTCAGTAACGTACCCCAAGCCGATAAATTTGATGGGTTACAAGCCAAAATATCAGGGCAGCCAATTGTTGTAGTGTCTTCTCATTGGTCTGGTTGCCGTCAGCGGTTTACATTGGCGCATGAACTTGGCCACCTTGTTTTACATGGCTTACTAGATGAATCCATTGACGAAGAGATGGCCTGCAACCGCTTTGCTTCTGCGTTTTTACTGCCTGAAGTAGGCCTTTTTCAGCATCTAGGAGAGCGACGTTCGAACGTAGACCCCAAAGAGCTGTATTTCCTGAAACATGAATATGGCCTAAGCATGGCGGCTTGTTTGTATCGCAGTGCCGACCTTGGTGTGATCACCGAAGAGAAAAAACGCCAAATATTTATACAGTTCTCAAAAAACGGTTGGCGTAAGCAGGAGCCAGGGAATCCTTATCCACAAGAACAGACATTATTGTTTGAGCAGTTGGTTTATCGTGCATTGGCAGAGGGAATTGTTAGTGAATCGAAAGCCGCTGAGCTGTTACAGATGTCAGTGATGGCATTGCATAAGCAGCGCCAAATGTTGGCTGAGGCTGTTTAAATGTATTTGTTGATCAGTGATGCCAATATTCTCATTGATCTCGAAGAAGGCCAATTGTTAGGCATCTTTTTCAATTTGCCTTACCAGTTCAAAGTTCCAGATGTGTTATTCCACGAGGAGTTAAGCGATCAACATGGCTATTTACTCGAGTTAGGCTTGTTATTGGGTGAGTTAAGCCCTGAGTCTATGATGTACTCATTTGAACTGAGGCAGAAGTATGCTGGCCCTAGCATGAACGATTGCTTTGCACTTGCGTTGGCGAAACAAGAACAGTGTCCATTGCTAACTGGGGATATGGCGCTTAGGAAGGCGGCTGAAAAAGAAGCGATATTAGTTCAAGGTACGCTATGGGTTGTCGAGCAGCTCGTCACCCATAGTGTATTGTCAGTTGAAGGAGCCGTAGCTGCCTACGATAAAATGGCAAAAGCTGGTCGTCGCTTACCTTGGACGCTTGCAAAACAGCGTTTAACCCAATTATAAACTTTGCATAGCCCCCAATTGCCCCATTCCTTGGGGCGGCTAAAATTCCTCTTATTCACCCTGTAAAGCTTGGCATATCTGGTGTTGCCCCATTGTCCCAACTGCCCACAGTAAGTGAGCGCGCGCGTTACAGTTTATCTATAATTGCATATCAAAAAGTACTTGGTGATACATAATAGCTAATCATTATTGTGCTTGTGGGGTTATGGTGATATGTTTTTATATATAATTGTTGTTGATTGATGCATTAAGGTGTATCGAAATGAGCTATGTAACAGAGCAGATACTAGAAAGTCTTCGAGAAGCTCGGGTACGCAAGGGGTTTAGCCAAAGAGAGTTAAGCGCGCGTTCGGGGGTGCCGCAAAGTCATATTTCGAAAATCGAGTCTGGCGGTGTTGATTTAAGAATATCCAGTTTGATTGCACTTGCCCGTGTACTCGACCTAGAGCTATTGGTTGCGCCTAAAAAGTCAGTTCCTGCCATCAAGTCGATCATTCGAAGCAGCCAAGGTATTAACGGTATCAGCGATGAAGCTGAGCAGATGTCACCGGCATATCAGTTAGGGGAAGACGACGATGACTAATCATGTTTCTACGCTCAACGTGTTGCTCTATGGCGAACCCATAGCAACGATCACCAACGTGGGCAATGACAGAACGCTTTTTGCCTTTATGGATTCGTACATTAATGACGAATCGCGGCCTGTGTTGGGGCTGGGTTTTAAAGATGCACTGGGTGGCTTACTGACTAATTTTAAACCGACCCAAACCAAGTTAACTCCGTTTTTCTCTAACCTTTTGCCTGAAGAAACCATGCGTAATTACCTAGCAGAGCGTGCCGGTGTGAACCCAGCGCGGGAGTTTTTTCTATTGTGGGTGTTAGGGCAGGATTTAGCAGGCGCGATCACGGTTGAACCGGCCGATGGTGAAGCGCTGCCGCCTAATGTGTATCAAGACATTGACGATGAAACGGAAATTGAATCGCCAATGCGTTTTTCATTAGCGGGTGTACAGTTGAAGTTTTCAGCCGTGCAACAGGCAAACGGCGGTTTGACCATTCCAGCAACCGGTAAAGGTGGCTCTTGGATTGTGAAATTGCCGTCGTCTCGATTTGACGCTGTGCCAGAAAATGAATATTCAATGATGGAGCTGGCTCGAATGTTGGGAATGGATGTGCCGGAGACTCAGCTACTCCCCATTAACCAGATTGCTAATATCCCAGATGGTATTGGTAAATTTGGCGATGCTTTTAAAAATGCTCAGGCGTTTGTGATCAAGCGCTTTGATCGTGCAGGTGATCAAGCGATACATATTGAAGATTTTGCGCAAGTGTTTGGCGTCTATCCTCAAGATAAATACAAAAAAGCCAGTATGCGCAATATTGCTCAGGTTATCGGCATCGAAGGTCAAGACGAGGACATCGCAGAATTTACACGCAGATTGGTGTTCAATACGTTAATTGGCAATGCCGATATGCATTTGAAGAATTGGTCTGTGATTTACAAAGACAAGCGCACGGCATCCATTGCGCCCGCTTATGACTTTGTTTCGACCATTCCCTATATCCCCGATGATAGTGCGTCGCTGAAGGTGAGTCGTAGCAAGAAATTCAGTGATTTCACGCTGGATGAGCTATCACACTTAGCCGCTAAAGCCATGCTGCCAGAAAAATTGGTGTTAGATACCGCCAAGCAAACCGTGGCAGGCTTTCATGAAATCTGGGCGAAAGAAAAAGCGCATTTACCGCTTACCAAGTCGATGATTGAAGCCATCGAAACACATTTACGAAGCATACCGCTACGCTAACATGAGAACCGACGCGTACAAAAATGCAGAGGCGTCGGCCATAGTGGCTTGAAAGCTGTGTTTGAGAAGTCTGTTTGGTGGCTTATTTTGTTAATCCAAGCCCCAATTGCCCCATTCCTTGGGGCGGTTCAAATCCCTTTTATTCACCTTCTAAAGCTTGTGGTATCAAGTGTTGCCCCATTGTCCCAACTGCCCACAGTAAGTGAGCAAATGGGGGCTTGCTAATTTCGCCTGAATGGCTTTTTTGGCATACGGCTGCGTTTGCCATCGAAGAACGCCAATACCCTGAACCAATAGAGGGATTCTTCATAACCTAGGCTATACGTTGGGCATGCAGGCGGGATGAGCCCCAGTTTGCGTCCTAAACTGACAATCACGTAGAGCGTGAGCTTTAGCGTCAGCCAAGGAGCGAGTACCACGAATACCATCAGGCAATGCCGAGTAAGTGCGTAGCCTATGCCATGAGGCTGTTCGAGTAAGGCAATGCCAATACACCAACCAAGGCCTGCCAGCATGGCTATTGGCAAGGTAATGGGGGCGAGTCGCATCATCAGTTGCATGTTAACGCCCTCCTGTGTTGTGCTGTGAAGGGTGTTCAAAGTTCACCAGCGGTTCGATCACATCAGCCACGGTTTGATGGGCAATACGGCGCTCTTCAAAGTAATCGTGGCGGTCGTAGATGCCCTCAACGCCTTTTAGCTTATGGTTAAGACAGCGTTCTGCCACGTTGCCTGCAATACCTAAAGAGGCGGCAAGGCTGCGAAAGGTGCGGCGTAAATCGTGTACGGTAAAGTGTTCGAGTTTGCCCATTTTATTGGGTGGCTGCTTTTTGCGCCCAGGCTCGCGACCAAACAGCTTAGAAATGGCACGATTCAGCGTATCTGGCCCCATATGCGGACGGTGGCTTGCTCGTCTGGCTGGGAAAACATAAGGCGAGCCACAAGCGCGGATTTGCAGCTCATTAAACCAGGTAATGGCTTGGCGCGGTAAGGGAATGCTGATTGGCACGCCGGTTTTGCTGCGCTCTTTGGGTAGATCCCACACGCCTGTGGTTAAATCCATTTCACGCCACATGGCTTCGCACAATTCGCTTTTGCGCACACCCAACACCAAAAACAGGCAGCAAGCGAGGTAGTTATCGCGGCCAAAGCTATTGATATGGGTATGAAACACGCTAAAGGCGTAGTGAATTTCCTCTTTGCTGAGCATCCTGTCTTTACTGGACTCCACGCCACCGGCATCGTCCACGGTAAAGGCTGCGGCTG
>Ga0208180_1001273_pt1 | contig 16029 bp, 21 predicted proteins | sample MalvireepMed_s16_FD_184241 | JGI IMG/M metagenome (GOLD analysis project Ga0208180, IMG submission 184241) | Marine viral communities from the Global Malaspina Expedition - Malaspina viral metaG DeepMed_s16 (SPAdes) (version 2) | ecosystem: Environmental > Aquatic > Marine > Oceanic | place...
CGCGTGCTGGTGGCGATATGGCTGCCGCGATTCTCGAGGGCCGGTTCTCGATTGATGACTACATGGAGTCGATCGCTGGTGGCTCAGACACCATCAACGCGGTCGCTGCCGATACGATGACCTGGCGCGAGCAGCTCACAGTCCTCAAGAATCAGGCTGTAGTTGCACTTGAGCCAGCGATCATGAAGCTATTCAATGGCATGGGTAAGCTGATCAATGGCATTAAGCTCCTCGTGAAGTGGACTCGGCGTGAGCTTGGTCCAGCATTTCAAGATTTTATTCGAGTTGTAGTACCTCGGCTGAAAACGTTCTTTGTATTTATGAAAGAGCAGTTCCTCGCCGTGGTTGCAGCGTACCTTATCTACGTCTCGGTGTTGAGAGAAAAATTCACTCAGATTGCTTCCTTCGTTATCTCTGACATTGTGCCGAAGCTCAGAGAGTTTTTTGGATTCATGAAAGATCGCTTTTTCGACGTGGTGTCAGCGTATCTTTCTTACATTTCTTTTTTGAGGGAAAAATTCGCCCAGATCGCAGCCTTTGTTATCTCTGATGTTGTGCCCAAGTTCAAAGAGTTATTTGCCTTTATGCAGGAAAAATTCCAAGAGGTTCTGGCCTTCATTGAGTCTACCGCCATACCTAAGTTCAAGGAATTTGTCGAATTTATAAAGGAAAAATTCACCGAGTTCGTTGAGTTTATTAAGCCGAAGATAAAAGAGTTCGTTGAATTTATGCAGGACCGATTTACTGCGTTTATGGAGCTACTCGATGGCACCATAAAGCCGAAGCTCAGGGAGTTTGTTTCGTTTATGCAGACTAAATTTTCTGAGTTTATGGGTTTTATTGATGGAACCCTCATGCCTAAGCTCAAAGAGTTTGTTGGCTTTATGCAGGACCGATTTGATCAGTTGATAGAGTACTTCCAATCTACTATCGTACCCGCTCTCAAAGATTTCTTTGACCATATGCAGGGCAAATTCGACGACTTTATGGTTTATTTTGATAGCTCCATAAAACCGGCTCTAGAGAATATTAAGACAGCTTTCATCACGGTATTTGAGGCCGTGGTTGGATTTGTTGAGGAACACTGGCCGACGATTCAGCCTATTATCGAAGAGGTGCTCACGGTCGTCAAAGAGACTGTTGAGACGACAATGGGCGTGATCACGGGCATCATTGATGCGCTCATACGCCTCATCGGTGGTGACTTCTCGGGCGCGTGGAAAGTCCTGAGAGAGACCGTGAGTGATGTACTTCATTTCCTCGTTGATCAGTTCATGAGGGTCGGCGAGATGTTCGACAAGGTCATACCGCTACTCTTTGATGTGGGGGTGCTCCTCGCTAAGGCGCTACTCAATGGCCTCAAGACCATCGCGGGCAAGATAGGTAATTGGCTCTTGGATGAGCTGGAGAAAGCGTTCAACAAGCTGATCGACAAGATACCTGTTAGGTGGAGGGCTGGAGTAGAGAAGCTTTTTGGTGGCCTAGGAGCTATCCGAGACGTTGCCGGGACAGCACTCAGTGCTGGGGATATAGCGAAGCAGCGGGCTGAGTCTGCTGGTGGTGTAGCGAGCAGCTTTGCAACTGCATCAGCGGGCTACCGTGACGCTATGATGCTGAGCCGTACAGGCAGGAACACAGAGGGCGATCAGTACATCATCAACATAACTGGCATCATTCCGGACATGGTGGCAGCGGGTGAGAAAGTTACTGAAGCTATCAAAGCCTACAAGGATAACGGCGGCTCAACTGATGATCTGATCGGTGCCTCATAGATGGCATCAGTCGCATATCCCGCAGTGAAGGTATTGGTGAGGTTCGATAAAGGTGCTGAGAATGCTGGTTGGCTGCTCGGCGAGGGTGGTCTGGGCGCTGTACAGCTAGGCTCACCAGATGCAGATAGTGACTACACGGACATCTCAGCTTACGTACAAAGCGTCAACGTCAAGCGAGGGCGCTCTCGTGAGTTGCAGCGGTTTAGTCCCGGACGGTGCAACATACGCCTCGACAACACGACTCGCGTGTTCGACCCCCTCTTCGCTGGAGGAGCCCATTATGGCAATCTGCTCCCCGGTCGCAGGGTCAGGGTATATATCACGCATCCGACAGGCGGAGCGGACCATCGTGTATTTACAGGACAGGTGACGGACTGGGGTCTCTCATACTCTAGTGGTGCTAAAAATGCCACCACGACCCTCTCAGCAACGGATCGCATGGTAGACCTGCAACGTGTGGAGATCAGCAAAACGACCACAGCGGGAACGAGTAACATAGCAGTCAACGAGATACTCAACGCGGGTGGGATCGTCTCACGTTCTATTGATACAGGGGACGAGACCTTCCAAGCGACTGCGTTCGCGGCTGTAACGTGTCTCTCAGCCATGCAGACAGCCGAGGATAGCGAGCAGGGCGCTATGTACGTAGACGTTGATAACGCCGTTGTATGGAAGAGCCGCAACAGTATCTTCAGTGATTCGGCCTCGAACACCTCACAGGCTACGCTCGGCACCGCATCGCTGCCCTTGCTAGACGTTTCACTGGACTATGCAGCTGACTTGATCCGCAACGACGTAAGCCTCACGAGGACCGGCGGATCCGCACAGACGGCTGAGAACTCTGACAGCATCGTTGCGTATGGGAAGCGTTCCTATACCAAAACGGGCCTCATGACGAGCACGGATGCGGCGCTCGATGCTATAGCGGACACGATCCTCATCGTATACAAAGACCCGCGTGTCAGGGTGCAGAAGATCGTCATGGCACCGCAGTCCAATACCAACCTCATGACGGAAGCACTCACCCGCAAGATACGTGACCGAGTCACAGTCCAATTCGCTCCACCGGGCGGTGGAGCTGTGATCAGTCAGGATGGGTACATCGCAGGCATTGAGCATAACCTTACGCCGGGCACGTACACGACGACCTTCACACTTGAATCAACCGAGGGCAACGATATGGCCTTCGTGCTCGGGATTGCTAAACTAGGGACATCGCAGCTTTGGGGCTAGAAGGGTAATAGATCATGGCTTGGACTGATGGGGCCGACAAGTCCACCGGGGACACTATCACTGCGGCTATCTGGAACGGCTATCTGGGAACCGCTGGCTCGATTCAGAAAACTGCCCCAGCGGTGGTGACCACTGCCGGCGACATCGTCTACGCGACGGGCGACAATGCGATTGCGCGGCTTGCCATTGGTGGGACTGAGGGGCATGTGCTATCAGTGTCCAGCGGTGGCGTACCTGAATGGGCCTCGGCTGCTGGCGGAAGCTGGACGTACGAGGGTGGTAACACCACGGAATACACGACTACGAGCACTAGCAATGCGGCACTGGTCACAATCACGTCGCTGAACATTGCGGCTGCCAAGCAGTTGGTAGTCTGCACTCGTTGGCATAGCACTGCGGGTGCGTCAGCGTTCCGTGCAGGCGGGGTAATACAGTTGAACGGGGCCGACTATTCCACAAGTCTCAAGGACGTGGGATACGATAGTGCGTCTGAGATTTCTGAGGGCTTCCTTATCCAGTGGATCAACCCTCGCGAAGCTTCATACAGTGATGGGGGCATGAATTTAGCTGGTGGTGCTTACGGCACTGGTGGCGGGCTATGGGATAATCAACATGGATTGCCGTACAACGCTGGCGGTACGGCGTGGGACACTGAGGCGATCACGTCTATCCAAATCGGGGGACGTGTAGGCAATGCTTCCATCACCCTGAAACTCAAAGGCGTTTACATCTACAGTATCGCGACCAGTTAGGAGTGCCTGATGGCTAACCGTGGGTTCAAAATAAAGTCGCAGGACAAATACTCCGAGCGATTCGACACAACGGACGGTGCCGAGTTTGGCACAACGGATGAGGATGCCGCTGCTGAGGTGGCTGCCGCGCATGGTGTTGATGTAAGCGACATTGAGGTAGTTACAGACTTAGGCGATCCGCGTGGCAGCGAAACTGTAATGATGCAAATCGACTGGTCTGAGGCGAATATGCGTGACCGGCGCACGAAGCGATTGGCTGACTGTGACTGGACGCAATACGCCGACTCACCATTGAGCGATGCTAAGAAAGCAGAATGGGCAGCGTACCGTGCTGCACTTCGTGACATGCCGACGACATCGCCTAATGCAAACGCAGTTGAATGGCCGGTCGAACCTTCCTAGAGGTGATGTTGTTGGTACTTATAGTGCTCATAGTGCGGGACTGGTCCGGTGACGCCCGATAACGCGCTGAGCGATATCGACAGGCGGCTGAGCCGTATCGAGTCTGCCCTCTTGGGCAACTCAAGAGACGGGCTGATCCAGCTTACCGCTCGGATGGATGAGCGAGTGGCTGACCTTGAGGACCGCATGGAAGATGCTGAAACTGAGCACGGAGGACTGATTGCCCGTATCCATACGCTGGGGACGTCAATCGCGCTCCTTGGGTATATGCTATGGGATAACAAGAGCAGGATGTGAGCGATGCCTAACGACTGGATGCCGGGTGTTCGGAAGCAGCCTACGGCTGCGACTTCTGCCCGGACGCTACAACCCGAGGCCGTGGTTTGCCACGTTATCCAAGGGCATCGCACAACGATGGATGCATGGGCTGCCGAGCGTCCCGTGGTACATCAAGCGAGCTACCATTTCGTGATAGACGAGGATGGCACCCCTACCCAATATGCGCCTGTTAGCAGCCGATCATGGCATGCCGGTAGGGTGCCTACTCCCTCATTGGTCACGTGGTCTCGATACCGCAAAAACACGAACCCAAACGACTACACCGTGGGGATCGGTGCTGCTGGTTTCAGTGAAACGTCATGGAGTGACGCGCAGCATGCGAGCTGTGTCACGATACTGCGGTGGCTAAACGAGGAGTGGGGCATGGCTATCGACGACACCACGGTCATCGGCCATCGCGATCTAGATCCGGAATCAAGAAAACACGACCCCGGCCCGAATTTTATGAAGGATTGGCTGATCACTCACACAACCGATCTGCCATTGGATGCCGATGAGCCTGCTGACCCCAACAAACCGCCCCCTCTTGGCCCCTTCGACTCACCGCGATGGGCTGAAGCTTGGGCGCGAGGGGCCACTCCCGTCCGTACCGAGGGCGGGGATCATATTTATGAGATCAAAATAAGGAGTTAACAATGAACAAGAACGTACCAGTACCGCGAACAGCTCAGAAGGGCGTACGTGATCTAGTTGTGATCGCTGTCTCGAGCGGTTTGTTGATGATCGCAGAACAGGCAGGGGACTTTGGGCTGCCTGCTGAGTACACACCCATCATCAGCAGCCTCGCGCTGATGCTGTACCGCACTCTACGTGATCAGGTGGGGAGCACTCCCGACTAAGTTCTGCGTGTGCATTAGGGCACGCTCCCGGCCAAGCAGAACACCCTCCGAGGCTCCACTCGGGGGGTGTTTTGTGTGTGTCCACATTGTGACAGCATTGTGCTACTATGGTGTAGCAAAGAGAGAGAGGAAGGGAACGCAATGGGCGCTAATTGGAATGCAGAACAGTGGAGTGAGACGAAGCGGGTCTCGTACGCGCACCTGACTGATGTCGATTACCCACTTACAGCACGGACGTTGTATGAGGCGTTAGGTGAGGGACTGGGTACTGGTGCCATCCCAGAAAATGGTGAGATCGTAGTGAACAGACAGCCCCTGCTTGGTGCTGCTGATGCACTAGCTCATATGGACATGGTGCAGCGCCTCGAAGTAGTCAGTGAGCGCGTTGACGTCATGCCAAGCTTCTCGCTGGTGCATGAGAACGGAGTGAGCTAAATGACAGCCACCAGCAAAACACTCAGAGGGCCGGTTACCATGCAGCACCTCGCGGGCGAGCGTAGGCGCTATCAGATAAGCCAGACAAGTCTCGCTGAGGCTCTTGGCATGACGAGGGCAAGACTGGCAACACTTGAGACGAGCAATGCTTACGTAATGCCCACTGATCACTTTGCTGATGAGTGGATGAAGGCCGTGCTCCCAGATGACTAACATCACTGAGGAACAAGCACTCGCCCTGCTGGCCGATACATCTGAGCTGCGTAAGCGTATGCGTGACGACAAGAGCGTTGAGTCCAAAGGCACCAAGGCGCTCAAGGACTTCCTCATGGACCACGACATGATCGAACTGATCAATGGTGAGATCGGAATGGCTGCCAAGCTCCAAGAGCGGCAGTCAAGTGGCACGCTTAATTTGAGAGAGTTGGCACGGGATCATCCTGATGTACTCGTGCAGTTGGCCCTAGATGGCGCGTTGAAGGGCGACATCAAGGCTATTGACGATCTGCCTTACGCTGGTGATCTCGTTGATTATCTGCTACCGGGCAAATCGAGTTATGCGTTGGTGTTCAAGTCACTGGTGACAGCGTGACGGCGCTCATCATCATATGCGTCGGCATTGCATCGATTGAACTGGCGCGCCAGTTCATTCAGGGAGCGCTCAATGCCGACGACTAGATATCTCAACAAACGCGGTGACCGCATCCCGTCGGTGACGCAGATACTTGATCACGTGTGGGCAAAACCCGGTCTGGTAGCATGGGCCAATCGAGAAGGATTAAATGGGCGCAGCCACACCGTGGCGCGTGATGCGGCGGCACGAGCCGGGACGCTTGCCCACGAGATCATTCTCTCCAAGATCGGGGGACCAGAGCCAGAGGTGGACAAGTACGCCCGAGGCACCGTAAGCGAGGCTCGTGTCTCTGCTCACCATGCCCGTGACTGGATGGAGCGGCACAAGTGGGAGCCAATCATGGTTGAAGAGTCACTTGTCCATGAAAAGCTCGGCTATGGTGGAACGCCAGACTGGTACGGACGCCTTGATGGCGTGCTCACCGTTCTGGATATCAAGACAGGCAGGAAGTGGCCTGAGCACGCGATACAACTCGCGGGCTATGCTGAGCTGCTGACTGCCCAGAAGCCAGCTCACGCAGTTGATGCCGTGGTGGCGCTATACTGCCCGCGCAAGCTGAGCGGCAAGGCGCAAGATATAAGATGGGAGGGAGAGAAGATAGACCTCATTGCAAAGGCATGGAAGAACTGCCTCACGATGTATGAGCTACGCATGATCATTGGATAACAGAAAAACAGAGAACTGAAAGAGAGAGAATTATGCCATTCAAGGACGTATCGACTACAAGCAACTACCCCAAGATCGAAGGCTCGATCACTGTGGAAGTCCTCGACATCGAGGACGCCGATCCGGGTCAATTCGGAGACCGTATCAAGTGGGTCTTCAAGGTATGGGATGACTATGGCGAAGCCGTCACGTGGCAGGACGGCGAAGAGTATGAGTGGTGGCAGTACACTTCCACCAGCTTGTCCCCTAAGTCAATAGCCGGTAAGTGGGCACAGGCGTTGCTCGGACGTGAGCTTGCTGATGGTGAGCAGGGCGCAGATATCGCCAAAGCGGTCATAGGCAAACGAGCCAACGCCTTCAGCGAAGTCAGCGAGTCCGGGTACAGCTCGATCAAGGCTATGTCACCATCACGCGACACAGCTGAGGCCACCGAGGAAACTGCCGAACTGTTCTAATCATGCCGTGCGGCGGGGTGGGGGTCGAGATCGGAGGGGTCTCGACCCCCGAACACTGTCCCCCGGCGGTTGAGTGGCTTGCCTGAGAGCCACGTTGGATGACTTAGGGGAGACATCCAAGCCGTCGGGGGACGGTGTTCGGGGGACCATCGGAGAGGCTGATTTGAATGGAGCAAGAGAGAGAGCAAGCTGTCCCAGCAGCCATGGATGTATCACTAGCAGCTAAAGAGGCGACAGAACTGGGCATATCTGTCGTGCCTGTGCGTGAGGATGGCTCTAAACGGCCTGATCTCATGGGATGGAAAACGTACCAACAACGTCTACCAGTACAGACTGAGCTGAAAGAGTGGTTTAACAACCTAGACCGCACAGGCGTCGGGTGGGTCATGGGCAGCGTGTCCGGCAACATGGAGTGCCTTGATTTTGACTCCGTGGACGCTTATGACGAGTTTGCTGGACTGATGGAAGCTCATCTATCAGACCTGTGGAGTCGTCTCACCAGATACATTGAGCGAACGCCCAACGGCGTGCATGTGTTCTGGCGCTGTGAGGTCATAGAGGGCAATTTGAAGCTCGCACATGACCCCACTGGCAAGGCCACCATCGAGACTCGTGGCGAGGGAGGCTATGCGCTGGTCAGCCCGTCGCATGGTATGTGCCACCCGTCGGGGAAGCCCTACCGGGCAATAGGCCACATGTCGAATATCGCCACAGTGAGCGCAGATGAGCGCGATACGGTGCTCGCGATGGCTAGGAGCCTCGACAGGGGGGCACGTAAGCCCGATCCACGCCCTAAAAGCCAAGACGTGGACCCAAGCACCGGAGAGCGACCCGGAGACATCTACGCACAGCGTGTGACGTGGGTGGAAGTGCTCGAACCGGCTGGGTGGCGCTGGATATACGACCGTGGGGGTGAGTCATTCTGGCGGCGTCCAAACGCTAAGACCACAGGCATCGATGCAACTACCAATTACGAGGACTCTGACCTTATGTACGTGTTCTCAAGCAGTGCGTACCCATTTCAAACAGAGCGCGGGTATTCCAAGTTCTCGGTGTACGCACTGCTCAATCATGCAGAGGATTATCGGGCTGCTGCGCGAACCCTAGCGAGGGAGGGGTACACTAATGACGTCTCGCCACAGGTCACACCGCTCGAAGCCCCCACGCCAGTCGAAGCGCCCACCCCAGTCGATGCACCCACTCCAGTCGATGCCCCCACGCCCGTCGATGCACCAACACCACTCGATGAGCCAACCTCTGAGCCACTCTCTGAGCCTACAACCGAGCGGTCCATGCGCTCACAGTCGTATCGCTTCGATCACGGATGGTCAGAGAATGGATTCGTTGGGCGATATATACGCTATGCCTCATCAAAGACAGACGCTCCTCATGAGTACCACGAGGCTGCCGCACTGAGTCTGCTGGCTACCGTTAGCCCGAACGTCCGCACGTACCTCGACTCATGGCCTGACGGCATGGCCGTCAATCTGTACCTGTTGATCGTCGGTGGGACCACGTCTTCCCGTAAAAGCACTAGCCTCGCATTTGCAAGGCGCATGATGTCCAAGATTGACGTGGGTGGCGTGCTGCCCGAACGCATCACACCCGAGGCCATGATTGAGCAGCTCGCTGCCCGGCCACGTACAGGCAGCCTGCTCGTCGGGGATGAGTTCGGGGAAGCCTTAGAGTCCATCCTTAAGCGTGACAATTACCTCAGCGGCCTCAGAGAGCTGTTTCTCGCCCTTTACGGTGACAGGCGGTACAAGTACGCCAGACGCTCAAAACGCATAGCAGGCGGGGGTCAGCAGTCAGACGTGGACGAGGTGATCGATCCCCACCTGACTATCCTCACAGCGTCCACCGGGTCCATATTCGAGGTGCTCACCTCGAGAGATATTCAGACGGGATTGGTGCCTCGCTTCGGTATTATCTTCCCTCAGTCACAGCCACCACGGAGACCGATGTATGAGGTCGCTCCGAACACCGAGGAAGACGAGCGGTGGCTCGAGCAATACCTGCAACGGATATACCTGTGGGCTAATGCAGCAGGTGAAACAGGTAAAGATATCAAAGCCAGTTGGAGCGATGGAGCGCTGTTGATATGCGACATCATCAGCGAGCGTATCGAGAAGGAAGAGCACGAGGTCACCGCCCGGCTTGGCCCGATGGCTCTCAAGCTGTCCATGCTTGCGAGCCTGAGCGACACGCCACCCGATAGCGACACCATTGAGATCGAAGAGCAGCACGCTGAGCAGGCCAAGAAGGTCATCGACCGATGGAAGATAGACGCCCTCAGGTTCGAGGACGAGATCGGCGGACTGAGCGCATATCAACGCAAGGCAGAACACACCATCGACCGCATTACGCGGCTCATGCGTGAACGGGGTGGCAGCATCCCCCGATCCGTGGTGGGGCGTACCCTCAAGATTGAGGCACGCCAACTCAATCAACTCGAAGATACGCTCTCCGATAGAGCCATCATCGAGGTGAGTCAGCAGGCAGCCGAGGGCGCTGGTAGACCTGCTAAAGTGTGGCGGCTGCTGTGAGTAGACGCCGACAGGGACAGATTGCACGAAAGGCGGCACGATGACCACTCAAGAGTTATACCCGATCCGAGAACCATGGTTCCCAAAAGTGCGCAGAGAACAGCGCTGGGGGGAGATTTTTAGAGTAAACACAGAGGAAATAACCCGTATCCACCTTACAGATGGGAGATGGTGGGATGTTTTGAGTTTAGAAATAACGACCACTGAGCTGGTAAATGGCGATGTGTCCTATACGTTTGAGGCTAGGGTTAGCGACCAAGATGAAGAGGGTGAGATTGCGCGGCGATTGGTTGGTCATCCCGACCAAATACTATTAGCGGAAGCGGAATACACAGACTGGTAGGAGGATAGTGTGAAAAGACACGAAGATGAGCGGCCGCTGGTCCCTGTAAATCACGCGACTACCGACCCAGAGCAGATCAAGAAGTGGTGGGACACGTGGCCGGACGCCGACATCGGGATTGCTACCGGGGACGGTCTGCTCGTTATTGATGTCGATGCTTACAGAGGGGGAGTTGAAAGCCTTCGCGACCTCGAAAAGCAGTACGACAGCCTTCCCCATACGCCAACGGTGATCAATGGCAGTGGTGATGGGGCACTGAACATATATCTACGTGTACCGGAAGGCATCAAGTTCAAAGGAAAGATCGCCCCCGGCATCGATATCCAGTCCGATGGCGGATACGTAGTAGCACCACCCTCCAAGCATGTGAGCGGTAGCACTTATAAGTGGGTCGCCGGTGCGAGCCTCGACGATATCCCTATCGCACCCGCGCCGCAATGGCTGATCGATCTGCTGAAGACCACATGAGGCTGGTTATGCTTATAATGCTAGCGTGTGCCGTCGTGGTAAGCGAAGCCCAGCCAACGACAGCGAGCGCACGACGCGCACACCACTCAATCATCCCCACATGCCTCAAGGTCGCCGATACGCCAGTTGACACGGTCGCGCCAATCGATGTGCTCACGCTGTCCCTTGAGTGGACCACTCGAGGCGATAAACGAGACCGCGTGCAAGCCGCGCTCAGACGCTCACCATGGCCTCAATACCTGCACGATGAGGTTATGAAAGTAGTCGAATGTGAATCCGGAAACTTCGATCCGCGAGCGGTTGGCGATAACGGTATGGCACTGGGGTTACTCCAAATACGCACCGACTACCACCCCAAGCTCGCGCGCCTTAACCTCTTTGATCCAGATATCAACCTGCTGGCCGGGTACGTCATTTTTCTTGAGGCCGGACGCACATGGAACCCATGGTCCTGTAAGCCCTGATAGCTAATTGCTAATCAACCCTATTATATCACTGAGAGGGTAATTATAGCACCCAGTATATGATAAGTAGGTTTATCATTCAGCAGAGATATAATAGGGCAGGTGAATATATCACTTTTTTGGTGCGTGATATATTTATAACCCAATAAAACCGCCGTTTCGGGGGTGCGATAATTATTGTTATGTTCGATAAATTAATTAATTATATCTCGCACCTTAACACCCTGTGAGACTGTTGTTATGTAGTGCAGGGGGTCATTTTGTGTATGTGTGCTGGTGCGAGATATAAATAATTATTTGGGGGTTCTGTGGTAGATTAGGGCGCAGGTCTTGCCCGTGCCTCGCGTGCGCGCGCGTGCGATGGGATTCATGAGGTAGGTTTACAGTGTCAAACCGAGCAACTTGGAAGAAGTCTGAGCGTAGGATGGCTGACATCCTCGGTGGTCAGCGCGTCCCGGTCACCGGGCGAGAGCGCGGCCATGCTCCTGACATCGATGGCGTGCATTGGGCTGAGCGCCGTGTGGCGATTGAGCACAAGTATGGCCAGCGCGTCCTGAGCGCCCGGTTGCACACGGCCATAATGCAGGCACGTGCTGCGTGCCGGGGGGATACTGATATCCCGATTGTGAGCATTGAGGAAACGGGTCTCACGCGGGGGTCAAATCTGCGGATGCTCTTGGTGGACGCGGGCCAGCTCGCTGACGTGATCGACTGGTACGAGCGGCGCATTGAACAGCTTGCCGCATTGATGCGAGACGCGCCACGCTCGTCGTGTTCTCATTGTGGTGGGCGCGTCCTGATCGAGGATGCGTCATGCGTGGCATGCGGACGGAGAGCCTGATGGCTGGCATGCCAGAGAGGCGCAAGCGCAAAGAGGGCACCGAGGACCGCAAGCTCACCAAGCTCGAGCTGAGGGCGCGTGAGGACGAGGCGCTTCAGATGCGGTTGGCTGGCGAGAGCCAGACGGCTATCGCGGCTGAGCTGGGCTACCAGAACAACGACGCTGTCTATGCAGCGCTCGAGCGAGCGTACTCGCGCACGCACATCGAGCCGCTCAAGGACCAGATGTATTTGGCGATGGCGCGCTACGAGGCGCTGCTTCTCGCGGTGATGCCTCGCGCCACTGACCCATCTGCGCGTGGACATCTTGCTGCGGTGCGCGAGGCGCGCCAGATACAGGACAGCATTACGAAGCTCTTCGGTCTCAACGCACCGGAGCGCGTTGACGTGCGCGTGTGGAATGAGATTGAGAGCAGCACGCGTGAGATGGCGAGCGGACTGGGTTACGATGATATCGCGCTGGGTGAGGCGGTTGAGTTTATGAAGGAGCACTACCCTCAGCTCGCATCCGGGAAGCCATGACACAGGGCGTCTCTGTCGAGACCGCGCAGCTTCAAGCGCTCGAGTGGGCAGGTCGCCGGATGCGCGAGCGGCTCCCGCAGTGGGCGGAGCTTGCGCGTGAAGAACAAAAGCCACCGGGCGGTGATTGGTCAACGTGGTTGTACATGGCTGGGCGCGGTGCTGGCAAGACACGCGCCGGGAGCGAGTGGGTCCATCAGCAGGTGCGTGATGGCGCTCGGCGCATAGCGCTCGTGGGTGCCACGGCTGCTGACTGTCGGGACGTGATGGTTGAGGGTGAGAGCGGACTGCTGGCGACCGCGTCGCCGATGGATATGCCGTTATACGAGCCATCGCGTCGTCGGTTGACGTGGCAGAGCGGAGCCATTGCCACCACGTACTCGGCTGAGGAGCCTGACCGGCTGCGTGGACCGCAGCATGATGCGGCGTGGTGTGATGAGTTGGCTGCGTGGCGATACGGTGCGGCGTGGCCGATGTTGTTACTGGGCTTGAGACTTGGTGGGAAGCCTCGAGCGTTGGTGACGACGACGCCGCGCCCGACGAAGCTGGTGAAGGAGTTGATAGCGCAGCCGACGACGGTGGTGACGCGTGGCAGCACGTACGACAACCGGGCCAATCTGGCTGAGTCATACATGGAGCAGATAGTGAAGCGTTACGAGGGGACGCGGCTGGGGCGTCAGGAGTTGATGGGCGAGATTATCGAGGACGTTGAGGGTGCATTGTGGACGCTGATGATGCTGGACGAGCTGCGGGTGGATGATGCTCCTGACCTTGAGCGTGTGGTGGTGGGTGTAGACCCGGCTGTGAGCGCGCACCAGGACTCAGACGAGACCGGCATCGTGGCTGTGGGCATTGGGGTGGACGGTGAGGGCTACGTGCTGGCTGACCGGAGCTGCAAGCTGTCGCCGGCAGGCTGGGCTCGTATCGTTGCAGGCTTATATCACGACCTCGAGGCTGACCGGGTGGTGGTCGAAGCGAATCAGGGAGGCGAGATGGTGGAGTACACGCTCGCTACGGTCGATCAGAGCGTGCCGGTGAAGCGCATTCACGCTTCCAGGGGCAAGCGGCTGCGCGCCGAGCCGGTGGCGGCGCTCTATGAGCAGGCCAGAGTGCACCATGTGGGCGTGTTCTCAGCGCTCGAGGACCAGATGATGAGCTTCACGGGTGACTCAGGCGGGGCTGACGATAGAGTGGATGCCCTCGTGCATGGGCTGACCGAGGCTGTACTGGATGGCGCAGCGGGTCCGGGCGTCTGGTGAGAGAGCGAGACTACTAATGGAACAGTTCAAACAGATGAAGCTATCGCTGGGCATCGTGATGGCTATCGTGGCTCAGTCGTTTGGCGGCATTTGGTACGTGGCGCAGTTAGACAGCACGGTGAGCAGCACGGAGTCGGCAGTGATAGCGATGGAAGAGACGATCAGCGAGATGGATGAGCGTATCGATAGGCTCGAGACGCGTAGCGATGTGATTGAGAACGAGATGCGGACGATCATGTCAGACCATGAAGGGTTCAACGACGTACTCCGCACCCTCGGCATCGCTGGGTATGGCGATAACCGAAAGTACGGAGATTACGATTAGCAGCGCTCCTGTTATGCGTGGTGTTTCTGGTATCGCACAGCCGCAGCGTGCGGGTCGTCGGGTGAGTTGGCGCAATGCGGGCATTCGCCCCCACCCAATTTGGCTAGCCATTCCTGCTCTATCGTTTCGAGGTCTTCACGCACCCACTGAAGCGGCATGCCCGTGGCTTGGAAGTATGCCGCCCTCAGCTCGCTGAACGCTCGCAAGAGGACGTAGTCACTCTCGATCGATTCATCGCGCTCACCGTAGAGCATGCTGCCAACGATGATCCCAGCCTTGCGGATGCTCGCTAGGGTGTCTGTGTCTGCGTGTGCCATTGTGTCCTCCCGTTTCCCTCTCCTGTGTGAACACAGTGTAGCATAGTGTGGTCAACTTGACAACACGCTGCGCACACCCTATGATCACACTATAAGAAAGAGCAAAGGAGCTAGAGCAATGACAGCAACACAGACACCAATCCTCCACTTGTCAAATCCAGATGACGCAATGATAGAAGTCGGTACCGCGTTTGCTAATTTCGAGGCAATCGGCAAGTGGGATGTATACGAGATCGTCTTTGACCTGATGGACCGACGCAAGATCACGCTCAACATGATTCAAATGATTGGGTCGTGGAACGGGATACCCGAGCACGTGATCAGGATGCGTCGCCTTCAGTGGGTAAATATGCGCAAGGCGTAGACTCACTCACTCGACCAGTAAGATTAGCCCCTCAGCCAGCGCTGGGGGGCTTTTCTTTGTCCTTCTGTTGACCAAATGAAGGCGCAGCGATAGCCTCAACATGCACACGCTCCGCATCGGAGCTTGCCCGTGGCGTCATTCCTTGAGCGTCTGCTGTCCCCGCGTGTTGTAAAACAAGAGGACAGCGAGGTATCGCTCTCTGTGCCGTTGGCACCAGACACGTCCAGCACGGCTCCTGACCTGCTGCCGTTCGCTCGCCGTGGTTATGACCAGAACACGATCGTCAATGCTTGCGTGCGTGAGCTGGCGACCATCACCGCTGCACCTGTCTACGAGGTAGAGCGCAAGGCAGACGATGGGACTGTGGAGCGCGTCGCGTATGACTTAGTGGAGCACCCGAACGCAGACCAGTCGATGGCTGAGTTCGTAGAGCTGCTCATGACCTACCTACAGGTGAGCGGCAATGCGTACGTGATGCGCGAGCGCGGTCGCTCTGGTGCGATCGTGAGCTTGCAGCTCTTGCGGCCCGATCGTGTGACGGTCAACCTAAGCAAGGGCACCGTCACAAGCTACACCTATGAGATAGATGCCAGCTCGTACACGCTGCCGCCCGGCGATGTGTCACATCTCAAGCTCCCTAACCCTGCCGATGACGTCTACGGGCTGTCTCCGCTCACCGTCTGCGCTCGATATCTCAATATTGACATCAGCGTTAGCACATTCCTGGCCAGCTACTTCGCCAATGCCGGGGTGCCAGCAGGCATCCTGAAGCTACAGCGGCGCATCAACTCACAGCAGGAAGCCGACGCGGCTCGGCACAAGTGGCGGTCCTCGTTCTCGGGTCAGCGCGGCTGGCACGGCGTAGCGGTGCTCGACTCCGATGCGGAGTACCAGCAGATCGCCCCGTCTCTCAAGGACATGGACACGAGTGCCATGAGCCGAGCCACTGAGACCAGGGTGTGTGCCGTATTTGGCGTGCCGCCCATCCTGCTCGGGCTACAGTCGGGGCTCGAGGTCAGTTCATACAGCAACTATGAGCAGGCCAGAGAGAGCTTTA
>Ga0208180_1001321_pt1 | contig 15506 bp, 16 predicted proteins | sample MalvireepMed_s16_FD_184241 | JGI IMG/M metagenome (GOLD analysis project Ga0208180, IMG submission 184241) | Marine viral communities from the Global Malaspina Expedition - Malaspina viral metaG DeepMed_s16 (SPAdes) (version 2) | ecosystem: Environmental > Aquatic > Marine > Oceanic | place...
GCTCACTGCCTTTGCCATAAATCTCCTCCCCATCAGGACGCGGGGCCGAAGCCCCGCGCCCTACTTGTTACCGCTAAACTATGCGGCTCTGGGTATCTTAAACGCTGCGGCCAATCCGACCTGACCGTCACCCCGCCGTGAAGCAAAGAAACCCACCTGATCGTTCTCCATGTACAGGCTGTCGTTCCGACGGATCGTGAATCCGACCCTATCGAATATGTAGTACTGCCGGAAGTCGCCGAAGATCGCGATCTTCTCGGTGCTGGTGATGCTGCCGCCCAGTCCGCTGGTGACGTCGGTGTCCACCACGGGCCTGCCCAGGATGAAGGCCGATGGCGCGGTGGTGATGTTGGCAATTCCAGTGACGCCGTTGCCGGTGACCTGAATCTGGTTGATGAGGCTGTTGATCGCCGACTTCATCACCCAAGTGGAATTGGCCCGATGCTGGGCTTCCAGGGCGTAGAACGTGCCGATAAGGTCGGCTGTGACAACACTCGTTGACCCGGCCATAGTGTAGAAAGCCACGGAAGAGTCGCTCATTATCCCGGCGTACTGAGTGGTATTGTTGCCACTGATGATTCCGACGTCCTCAAACCTGCCCGCGCTCTCCTGGAATATCTGCGTCAGCAACGCCGGGAGATTGATCGCTGAGTCCTCCAGCAACTCGCGGGTCGTCTTGACTAGCCCGCCGGATTTCTCCAGCGAGAATGATACCTGTCCGACCGTGGGAGTCTGGTCACTGAACGCGGCTTCCTCGGCTATCGCGGCCCATGTCGCGCTGCCCATCGTCGGCACGTAGCCGTCCTTGGACGAGACACGGATCACCGTGCAGAGGGGCCGAAGCTGACTGCCCGGTACTCCTGGATCGTGAATCGTCTGACTAATAAACTGTTCGGGAACGAAGAAACCCATTTTGTTACTACCTTTTCAGGCGGGCCAATCATTTCTGCTGGCCTCTCACGGTTTCCCGTGAGTTCGGACTATCTCATCAACCCGTTCGGGTTGCCCGGCACTGGTGGGGCTTATTCCTTCGGCTGGTCATCCCCTAGTCTCTGAACCTTCCCAGGTACTATTGCCGTTCTCTGGGCTTGGCTGCGGATTAGCTTATCTCTCGATTTAGCCTTCCCGCAATTCACCGGGTTTGCTATAGCTATTACTAGCTACAGGGGCAGTGTTACTTTACCCTCGGCGTCGGTTTCCTCTTGCATCGCCTTGACTTCGTCTGCCGATGCGGTCTTCCAGAACACGTCGTCGGACGGGCTGCGGAGCCACTTCACGAACGTGTCGGTCTGGAACCGGGCCTCGTCCTTCTGGGTATGGCCCATCTGCTCCTGCACCCACATTGGCTGCGCCATCGCCGGGAGTCCCTTAACCCAGGCACTGGGCTTGTAGGACGCCTTGTTGATCGCGCCGGTGTCGTTCGGGTCGTATGCCGCGACGTCCTTGTCGGCAATCGGTACGCTGTTCGTCGGGCGACTGAACTCGCCCTGGAGAATCTTCAACTGGGACGCTGCCGCGTCGATCTTGTCGGCCTCTTCCATCTTGGCCTGCGCGTCCGCGATCATGCGGTCGAACTCCTCGACGTTGCCGTCCTTGAGGGATACTTCCGCTTGACCAAGGAGGGCGTTGGCCTCCTGTCTCATCTCTTTGGTGTTCAAATCAAAACTCCTTCGGTTGGTGTATTCCATGCAGGGCGAGCTTGACCCGTTGGAGGCGTAACGTCCGCTCTGCCGTGTCCAGGGCGGCCTCTGGGGCCGTGCCGGAGGCGGCTTCGTCCGTCGCGTCATCGTCTGCCGGTGCGTCGTCGTCCTCGCCTGTTGCTGGCTCAAATTTGATCCCGTCGTGTTCCTCGCAGAACGCGCGGGCTTCGTCCTCAGTCCAATCGTCGACCGGTAGATGGTAGGCCGCGATGGCCCAATCCCCGGTCTCCATCTCCCTGCCGTACAGCACCGCTACCGGCCTGTCGTCGATGGTCTCGGCGGCGGTGCGGAACTCGTCAAACTCGCCTGGCTCCCGCATCCGGCAGGCGTGGAAGTTTGGGTAGGGCTTGGAGTGATCAGGCAGTCCGGCAGACCGTAGCTCGGACGGCTTCCGGCCCGCCTCGCGGAGATGCCGTGCGAGGTGGTTATATACCCCGCGCCGGTCGTTCTCCGGTATGGACGTCCTGCGGGCGTTGAGGTTCGCCAGGGCGGTTGTAATAGCCCTGACGTTCGCGGCCCCGCCTCGACCGTTGCGCCCGATATGGTGGTGAAGGTATTTGTAGCTCGACTTGAGTTCGGGATCACCGTCGGGATCGACCCAGGCGTGAGCCGCTCGGAGGGTCGCCGCCCCGCCCTTGATCCTGCCCCGCATCAGTCCGCCGTCCCAGGCCTCCTCGACCCAGGCGGTCAGATGGGACGGGATCGCGCCCTTCTCAGCGTCCGCGACCGGCGAGGATTTAGCCGCGACGGTGGACGTTGCCGGCGACGATCCACGGATCACCGAGGAAACCTCGACCCAGTCCAGGTTCGCTATGCGGCGAACCACAGTCGAAACGTCGCTGCCCTCCTGCTCGACATCGGATTCTCGCGGGATGTTGAACCCGATACTCCACTCGCGGACGTAGTCGCCCGCGACGTTGCTGAAGGCGTCCCGGCCTGCCTCGGTCTCCATGTTCATCTGCATCCGCGTGAATAGCCGGTACTCGTCGCCCTCGATATGCCTCGGCTGCGCGAATACCACCTTGCCGACCAGCTTCCCCTGATCGTGACCGGACAGAACCGGGATCGGGAGGTTGTCCGCGATGGAGGCGTTGAAGGCGGTCGGCTCCACGATGTCGCCGTCGGCATCGACCACGCCCATCGTGTTCGTGTACGCCTCGACGATCCCCTCGGCCTCGTCGACGGCCTTCGCGCTGGCAATCATGGTCTTGTGGATCACGTTGTTCCCCCTGTATAACCTCGCGGCATCGGAACCCAATTGAGCGTCCCGTTCGGGTGGTCGTCTATGTTCTGGGCGTCCTCCAGGGTATATATCTGGCCGTGCCGCTCCGCGCACGTCCGGCCTTCTGGGTCGCCAGGATCGACGTAAAGATCATCTGGATCGCCGTCCACGTCGTCAGCCTGGACATAGACGAAGCCCTGCTCTTTGTAGAATCCGACTGTGGTTTGGTTCTGGCTACGCATTATTTCGGTGCGGGCAATCAGCCTTGACCGGTTCTCGGTCTCCCCCAGAATCGAACGGATGCCGGGGAATTTATCGTCCGGTACGCCTCGCGCTAGTTGCTCGATGGAGTACCCGCGCTCCAGGCCGATGCCTACCGCCCGCCCGATAGCCTTGGAGGTCGTCCGGTGGATCATCGCGGCCCGTGTTGGTGCCTGGGTTAGTACCCGCTGCACCGTCGGGAGCTTGTCCGACCAGTCGAGAGTCCCGGCGATGCCCACGTCGTTGATCGTGCCGAACGTCCGCTTGCTGACCCGGCGATATGCGGCCTCCAGGATTCTCTCCATGTTCCCGGTCTCGACTGGTGGGAGCATGTCGGTGACCGCGAACGGGAATTCCTTCGTCTCGCCGGTCTGCCGTTCCATGTGGCGACCCAGGATGCCATCGACCCGGTTGCGGATGCCGCGAAAGTGCGTCAGGGTCTTAGCCGCCAGGGCGTCCGTCTCCTCCTCCCGCTCCTCCAGGATGCGCCGAGCCAGCATCCGACCGCGAGGGGCGACGCGAGGAGCCTTGATCTCGGCGAGGATCGGATGGGCCTGTTCAACCGGTGCCGCGTCGACCGCGACCGGGGCGGGCTGACCCTCGGCGACCTCGAAGATAGACGACGGGATACGCCGGAGCGCACCGTCGGAGACCGCGTCGAAGCCGAGAGCCTCCCGCGTCTCGTTTAATGTGAGGATGCCGCCGGCAAACAGGCCCGTCAGCCGGGTCGTCGTTGCCGCCTGATCATCGAGGACGGCCCGCATCGCGGCCCAGTCGACCGCGAGGGTCTCGTTGCCGGAGTACTCGTCGAACAGATTGCGATTGAAGTACCGGAGGATGCGGGCGATCATCGGCTCCAGGGTCTCGGAGTGGAACGCCAGACGGGCCTCCCGATAGTTGGAGAAGGTCGACCGCTGAAGGCCGACGTTGGCCCCGACCAGGATCGGCGGGACGCCGAAGACCGCGCAGATGCGGGACTCGGTCAGGTTGTGCAGCCCCGCCAATTCCATGTCCTTGGGGCTGTTACTCATCGGCTGATACTCGGCATCGTCATCGAGGATCGCGATCCGGTGGAAGTTGTTCACCCCGCCGAACTGAGACCGCCACCGCGCCCGAATCGTCGACGCCTCCTCCTGGGAGGTCAGCCGTCTCTTGACCTTGAGCAAGCCGCTCGGCACGCCCGCGTTGGCGAAATAGACCTTCGCGAAATCGGTCATGTTGAGGTCGAGATTGACTGTTCTCGCCGCTACCTGGAGGGGCGACAATCCGTAGATGTCCCCGGCGGGATTGGGTAGGGCCAGATGGCACATGTCGCGGCCCTCGACACCGTACTCGGTGCCGCCCACGGTGTAGATGTAGCTCTCTGCGCCGTAGTCCCCGGCGACGATGGTCACCCGGTCAGGCCGTAAGAGGTACATCGCTGAGACCTGATCGCCCTTGCCCCGTTCCTTGATCACATAGGCGTTACCCGCGACCATCAGAAACGTGACCAGTCGCTCAATGAATGAGTACCAGTCCGCGTAAGGGTTCGGCTTGGTGGTCAGGTCATAGAGCAGGCCGGACTCGACCTCGACGGAGCCGCCTTCAGCCGAGGGAGCCTGGACGTAGTACCGGGGCGAGGCCGCGGAGGTCGCCAGCTCGCGGATGCAGGCGTGGACGATCTCGTTCTTGCCGTAACCCTCGGAGGCGAAGTTCTGATAGTTGACGTCAGGATAACTGGCCTGCCCGACGTCGAGGTTGAGCGGTACGGTGGTCGAAAGCTCTTGCGCCTGCTTGCGAAACAGCGTATCCCAGAACGGCAATAGTGACCTCCACCGGCGTTCGGGCTTGCGCCTCGGACACTGCGCCGGATCGGGCCACTGCTATGGACGATACCACGACGAATCACACGACGTCAAACGCCAGCACCGATTGCGACATCCGCTTCGCCGCGATCTCGCAGTATTGCTCCTCGATTTCGATACCGATGGCCTTGCGCCCAAGGTCTTTGGCTGCCCTGAGCGTCGTGCCGCTGCCCATGAACGGGTCGAGGATGGTATTGACGCCCTCGCCCGCTTGCTGGATGCACCACCGCATCACAGGGACGGGCTTCTGTGTCGGATGATAGCGGAATTCCTTATTCCCCATGTCGCCCTGGAGCATCCCTTGCCACCGCCACCGTAGTAACCGAACGGCCTTGGGCATATTAGTCCAAGCCATCTCAGCATCAGCGAAATCGGTAGCACCGTTGTCTTTGTCCCACACTAACCAACACGATGACGGTGGCAGGTCGTAGTAGTTGCCGCCAAATATAATGCTGGTCGTTGCCATCTCGCGCACTGCTGCCATAAGGAGCGCATCTATCGGCTTATCGTCCCACGCTGCGTCCCCGAAATCCTTGGAAGTCGCGAGCAGTCCTCGCGACTTGTTCTTGCCTGCGGCTTCACAAATCCCATACGGCGGGTCAGTCAACACCAAATCCACCGGCGGCAGCGTCGGCATAATCTCGCGACAGTCCCCGTGGTAGATGGTGACGGCATCGTCCTCATAATATGGTTTCATCAATCAGCCTCGTTGCGGGTCTTGCACCGGCTGCAAACGATCACCGTGCCGGACGCGGCCTTCTCCGCGAGGAGCTTCCCGCAACCCTGGCACCGCATCTCTTTGGTCTCGTCCGTCACGCCCTCGCGTATCCGTTAACGGATTGGCCGTGGACGCCCTGGATCGCCGGTCTATATATGATTACCATACCCCCACCCCCGGCGCACCTGTCCGGCCATATACCGCCAGGGCCAGGGCCATCACGCAGTCGTCGTGCATCCCGTCCGGTGCCGAGTACCTGACGCCTGTCCTGGTGTACTCGTAAGCGAAGACATCAAGCTCGGAGACGATCACGCCCTGCGGATACCTCACCTCCCCGGTTTGGATCGCCATCGCCAAGCCCTCCATGAGCTTCTGCTTAGACGAGGAGGAGAAGTGATAGCCTTCGACGTTCGGCAATTCCCGTTGGAGCCGTTCAACGATAGGATCGCCGACCCCGGTCGAGTCTACAATGGCGGGCGTCGTGCCGATCTCCTGGGCCAGCCGGCGAACGGTCTCCTCCCAGGGCCACTGGTATCGATCAAACCGGCTCACGGCCCCGGCATCGTCGAGGCCGACCACGACCGTCCAGTCAACGGACTTCGCCAGGTCTACCCCGTAGACGACCGGAGGATCGCCGGAGACGTCCCCGATGCAAGATCGGATAGCTTCCTGTCCAAACGGGTTCCCGCCGTCGTCTGACGGCTCGGCATAGTACAACTCGCGGAATACGTTCTCCGGTAGTTGCCGCTGGGCCTGCGCGATCTCCTCCGACGCTATGATCCCCGCCTCGACAGCGTCCGAGGCCGTGAGCTTGGCATACGTCCACCCCGGCTCCCCGCCCTCGGCCCGACGCGCCAGGGCATAGGCCCAGTTCCGCCGACCCTTGACGTTGCCGATGATCCGCACATCGCCCCTGGTCGCGGTCAGGGTCGAGCGGATCGCGTGCCACGCCTCCTCCCGCATCCGCGTCGCCTCGTCCAGCACGGCAGCATAGACGTCCTCGCCGTAAAGGTTGTCGGGCTTCTCCGCAGACCGGAATGAGATGATCGCCCCGTTCACCAGCGTGATCGTAAGCTCGGACTCGTTGGCGGTGTACAGGGTCTCCGGCAGGCCGCGCTTGAGCCGCCGATAGGCGACCTTCGCCTGCGGATAGACCGGGGATATCCACCAGAACGCCTGGCCCCGCAGCCCTCCCATAGCCTGCTCCAGAATCCACGCGATGCAGGCCACGGTTTTCCCACATTTCGTCGACCCCTCGATGATCCCGTAGCGGTCAGGGCTGAATATCGCCGCCTGCTGCTTCGGGTAAAGACTGGGTCTCCGGTACGTTACCGTCGGGGCCGTTGCCGTTGAGGTAATTACCACTTGCTGCCTCGATGCTGAATGTGACCTCGCCCTGGGTCAGATGTATCGCCCGTTGGTCGATTGTGATTAACGGTTCCTTGGGAATCACGCCGTTGATCTCGCTGATCCGATGCATGATCGACATTACCATCTTGGTCGCGGCCTCGTCGCCGGCCAGAGCCCGCGGCCACCACCGGGCCAGGAGGGTCGTGTACCGCTCCATCTGGAGGCCGCGCATCTGGTCGGCCATGCCGGAATACTTCTCGGCTAGATCGTTGAGCACGCGCTTGATCGACCGATGCACCTGGGACTTGTCGACGCCCAGGGTCTCCCCGATCTGCTTCTCGGTCGCGCCGCCCTTGTACAACTCCAGCATCTGATACCGGCGTAGCTCCCACTCGGCCCGCTTCTGAGGCGTCGGATATAACCCCGGCTGCTTACGCTTCGGCATCAATCTCCCTCCTCATGCTTCGGGTTGGAGATGGGCCAAGGACATTCCAGAATAAACGGCGTCCCTGTCCATACTCCCGGCAAACAGCCCACGCCTTCGCATCATAGTTACGACAAGACGGGAAAGGCACAACGCCTTTATATTCGCGCTCAAACGGCAGAGGGTTGGACATTATCGACGCTTGTCCAATTTCCACGTCGGATAAATGGTGGCCTACCTCAACGCCAATGTAACGCTTAGATGGTAGCCCTCGTTGCAAAGACCGCAACAAAACTCCAGAGCCAGCCGCGCACCAGACCTCGTCCAGAGGGCCGACTTGTTGGGCAACTTGTGAAGCCGCATCCGCTAGGATATTGATAGCCTCGAACCCGCCGCCGAATTGCATATAGAAAGCATCGGTGTCGTCCGCGTAACGCTTGGCTTTGGCCTGGACGTTCGTCAAATAACCCGGCGAGACGTGATGGATTCTGGCCCCTGCCAACTGGGCCTCCCTCGTACGGGCATGTAATTGCTTACGCTTGGCAACAAACACTGTCGCCACCTTACCCGTCATCTGGGCACTATACGCGAGAGATAGTTGGGCACCTCCGAAGGCTGGCGAGGCGTAGACAATCTCGGCATGAGTCTTAAAGAGCGGAACAAGGAACCGGGATTTAGTCCCGCCGGGAATCAAGTCGTCTCTGACAACGATAGTGCCTTGATATTCTTCGATTACGGGAGCATTAAACATCGTCAGCCTCAAACGGGGCCAGAGCCTCGGATACCTCGACCTTGCCCAACCGCTCTCGAATACGGCTGGGGTCGCCCTTGAAGAATATCAACACATTCTGGTGGGTCTTGCCTAACTTACGCCCTGACTCAAATCCTCGGCCAACCCGAATTGGCAAACTCCCGACGGCTGTCACTAGAATCGCCTCGTTATATAGACCCGCTCCGGCATCCTGGAAGGCATTGACGGTGTCGCCCACAAAATTGCGATATATGCCGTGGCCGTCGCGAATGTCCCCGACCACGAAACAAGCGAAACTGTCAGGCCGCAATCGGTCAACACTGGCCTGGATAATCTGCCGATACGCGAGGATGAACGAATCATAATCGGCGGCGTTGCTCAAGTCGGCGTCATCGTCTGAATACTGCTCCAGGTCATAGTACGGCGGGCATGAGAATATAAAGTCATATTCAACTGGAGGGATGCCCGTCCGGCTGTCGCCGACAATCCAGACGGGCATATTGTCCGGGACGATGGCCTGGGCCTGTTCCTCATTGGCTGTCACTTGCTCCGGCCTCAAGTCAATCCCGGTATAATCTCTGCCCAGATACGCCGCAACGACTCCTCGAACGGAGCCGCCCGCGAACGGGTCAAGGATTGACCCGGCAGGTGGACAGAACCAACTGTATGCAATCTCGCACAAGACCGGGTCAAATATACTCGTCCCAGTGAGGCCACCGCCTAAAACAACAGCGTCATCTCCTTTGATAGATTTCACCCAGGATTGGGCATTTATCGCTGTCGGTGCGCCACTCCGCAATACGGTGTCCGAGAACTGTAACAAGTTCCGGCCGCGTCCCAATTCGCTCTCCAGGCCCAACGCCAACCACCATCGCTTGCGTTCTTGCCAATATCCTTGACGGGCATCTAACACGCTGAAGGGTGGAATCAGGAACCTGGCACTGAGCGACCCCAGACCGCCGTCCGAGTCTATTGGCGCGTCAGATGGCGGCAATATCGTCAGAGGCTCGTATCCATTAGCCAGGGTCTCAAGAAGGGCATTGACTGTATCGTTGTCAGACGTCACCGTTGCCAGCAACTCGGACAGCCGCTCCTCATCGCGGCCCGCCATCGCGGCCAGCGGGTCAAGCGTTGCCAGCATCAGGTCGGCCTCGGCCTCGTCAATGTCCAGCACCAGCACCGGAACGGTTGCGTCGGGCGTGGTCTCGGCCCGCAGATGTCCGTCGACGAGCATCAGCCCCTCGGGCGTTTCCCTGGCGATCAGGGCGTCGGCATACCCGACCTCCGCCAGCACGCCTCTAAGGGCATCCTGTTGCGCTACAGGGTGGGTGCGCCAGTTCTTCGGGTTGGGCAGAAGCTCGGACGCCGGCACGCGGCGCAATTCCTTGATCCGATCTCTGATCTGCACGGTTGCGCCTCCTATTCGCTGACAGGCGTGATGGTGACCGCGACCTTGCTCTCGGCCCGGGTCTTGACCCTCTCCGCGGACATAGTGTACTCGATGACGTGGGCAGGGTCGTCGTCGACCGGCATCGCCCCAGAATCCACTAGCCCGTCAATTACGGGGCCGCACAGGGTCGCGAGGCCGTCCCAGTCGTAGGCCTTGCCGCAGTAGTATTGTCGCACCGATACCCGGCACCGCTCCGGCGTGACCCAGCCACCTTCGGCCTCGATGAGCCCCAGGACGTAAGCGTCCTCACGGGCCTGCCGGATCAACGGTTGCGTCGTCCTCCAGTGACCTTTCCTGAGACCGTTCTTCGATAACCTTCGATCCGGTTGAAATTCCACTGTTAGCGTTTCCACTCTCACCTCTCTTTTCTTATATAACTCTTACTACTCCTCCTCCGGCCCTTTAGGGGCCGGGAGGAGTAGGGGAACTGTTAACTCTTAAGAGTAACTGTTAACACCGGGCCGTCATGTTAAGGCTTAACATCCGAGGTGTTAAGGCTTAACATCGTATCAGCGGAGGGTTCTAAAAACAAAAAAAGCCCCGGCCAGACCCTCGGAATGAGAGTCCAGACGGGGCTATGTTTCACCGCGCTTATCGCCGTCATTCTATGTGTTCGTTAGGCTCCAGGGTTTCGTTGCCGGGGCCGAACGTGGCCTGGACTCGTTGTCGTTTCAGCCGGAAGATTCCCTCAAGGTCTGGGTTCCGCTCCATCAACAACCGGGCATAGTACGCCCGGTGATTGTTGGACATCTTCGGCGATGGCTCGTCACGCTGGGACTCAAACCAGATTGACCACCGCGCCCTCTCGTACAAAAAAGCGATCCCAACGACGGCGTCGGGGCCGCGCTTCTCCCGAACCTGTCGAGCGAAGCGCACCAACTCCCGGTAGACCTTCGGGTGTTTCGCGTGGTATGTCCAGAACTCCGTTTCCAGCTTACCCTCTGCCACCCATTCAAAACTAGCCTGCTGCTGCATCATGTCACCGCCTCCCATATATACCGTTAGACCGCGTGAGGATCGCCGGAGCGGCGTGTTACAACCGCCCCGGCGTCCTAGCCCTACATGCCCTCGCGAATGGCCGCTATCACAGGAACGGGAAAGGCTCGGTCGGCTCCCACCTGATGACCTTCCGGCTTTTGCCGGTTGACCATAGTTGCCACGTTTTCAGGACGAGGGCGATCCGCTCCCGTTTGTCCATCCGCTGGCCTGGGGCTAGCTGGTCGATCAGCCGACGCCGGAGCCCGATGATGGGGCTGTTCGCGGCCAGATCATAGCCCGATAGGACGGAGCCGAGAAACTGATTCGCCCGTTCCCGGGACGCCCCAGACTGGACGATGGCGTACCAGATCATCGCGGCCTCGGACGACGGGACGAGCGACCGGCCCTGGCCTGACGGACGGAGGGCGAGAGATTCCCGCGCCGCCTCCCTCAGCCCCGGCCATTCCTCAAGGTATTCCAGAATCCGAGGAATGGATACGCGATCCTCCGGTGCGACCGAAGCCGGGTGGGTCATCTGCCGAGTGTTTCGCGCCTCATACCCACGCCACAGCAGCAACGTCGCCGCCAGGACGGAGGCATAAGCCTCGTTTCCCATTTGCAGGTTATTCGCCGCCGTCCGTTTGACGCCGGTGTCAACAGTCGGCCTCGCCGCCGCTTGCACGCCCGTGATCACGGGGACGAGGTACTCGTAGCCGCTGTTGAGCACGGCTTGGAGCCTGTGTTGTCCGTCCACCAGCACCCCAAACGTGTCAAAGACGATGGATTCTCCGTTCTCCTGCCAGTAGCCCCGCTCCATTTCAGCCGCGAGCGCACGGGCAGTACCTCTGGTAAAAGGCCGGTTCGCGTCGTTGCGTTTGAGCCACTCCAGCGCGACCTCTGGCGAGACCAGAACGATCCTCGCCGTCATCGTCGAATCGGTCGGATCACTGATCCAGAAGCATCCCCAACGACATATGTGCTGCAAGGGTTGCCATGTACACCGCCTGACGTCCGTTCGCCTCGTGTCATTTACTATCGCCATTTTGATATCTCCCCTTCTCAGCTATTGCTCGGCACTCCATAGCCTCTATGCCCGTTTCATTCTCCCAACGGCTCGGTCGTCTCCCATTGACCGTTCCGACTCAAGAATCTATCGTCGCCCGATAACGTCGCCGACAGGCTTCGGGACGGCGCATCTAGTAATTCGGCGAGGTCTGCCGTGGACGTCGGCCCATGCTCCGCGATTGCGATCCCGACCCGTTCTCCCAGGGGCAGACCCGCCACAAGTTGGGAATTCTCGCGGATGTCGAGGTCGTCGATGGTGCAGCCGTCATCGCCCCACGTCAGCCGGAAGCCCAGCGGAGGCCGCAGAGAGCCGGTATTGCTCTTGCGGTGGTGTAGGGCGTAGTCGCTGTGATTCTGTCGCTGTCCGGCTGATACAGCAAGCTCAAAGACGTTCCTGGGCAGGTTGATCCAGTACACGGAACCGAACGGGCTGGATCGACCGCCCTTCCTGGCCTCATGTGTAACGTGGGCCAGGATAATGCTCTGCACTGGATCGTTCGGGTCGGATATATCCCGCAGTGAATCGAAGAATTTCAATGTCGGGGCCGCGCTCTCAGGCTCCCCTCCGCAGGCTGGGCCTGCTGAGTCGATCACCACCGTGCGGACGCCGAGGCGAGCCACCTCGCTTTTCAGAAACTCGACCGAGTCCCAGACCGGCCCTGACATGAACCGGTAGAACACCATCCCCGTCCGACCGGCGTCGGGATAATCGGGATCAGGCCAGTCGCCCGGTTCGATGTCCCGCGCTCTCAGGAGTCCCCGATTTCTGTGCCACGTCATTCGATCGCTGGTCTCCCAGTCCAAAAATAGGACGTTGCCCTGGATCGCCTGCCGCCCGCCGACCTGGGTTCCCGTGTGTAGCGCGGACGCAAACGCGAGGGCCATCTGGCTCTTACCGATCCCGCCCGCGCCATAAATCAGCGTCGGGAGTTGCGACCAGACTATACCCGGCAACACCTCCGCAATTGCCGGCGGTTGCTCCATCGCACCGAGGGCCACGATTGGCACCCCTGCGCGGTATCGCTCCAGCACCAGCACGGTTGCCTGCGTCAGGCGTTGCCGCCAATCGCCCCGCTCGGAAACCCGGTCGAGGTCGGCAATGACCGCCCGCCATGTTTTCGTAATGCTGGTTCGGACTGGCCCCAGCAAATGGGGCGATAATTCCTCAAAGTCTGAGATCGTGATCTCGGCATCGACCTGATAATCTCGATGTTCGTAAATCCGATCAAGGCGTATTTCAACGCCCTCCTCCCAGCGGACGATGTAGGTCGTCCCTAACGCCTCCAAGATCGGAACGGTTAGCCTGTCCATCATAGAGGAGTCCCCCCTTTCCGCTGTTCTTTTCTACGTGGTTCGGGAGCGGCCCGGGTCGGCAACGATTGGGGCTGTCGCCGTTCCAGCCGCTCCAGGATTTCCGCCAAATGCAAAAGCACCCCGGCCAAATCCTCATCGTGAGAACCTGACCGGGGCGCGTCCTGCGACTGCCGGAGAGCGTCCTGTCGCAGACAAATTCCAGGCGTGTTAATCCTGAAATCGTGCGTATCGCAGTATGCCTCCGAGCAATGCAGCGGGGCGATCACCAACCCAGCCGCTCATATAGCAATGAGGCCAGCCCCGCGACCGTGTTGCTAGTTTCTTCCAGGTACGCTGAAGAACTCGTATATCCGGCGTCGAGCAAAACCTTGCTGATCTGTTCCTTCGACCACCCCTGCTCCCCGACCCACTCGGCGAGGGCCGGTTTGTTTGTGATTGCCGGCGGGCCGTCCGGCTCTTCGGTCACCGCAGTCACCACCGCGCCCGCCTCCTGCGCCGCCTCCACCAGCGGAGACTCGCACCGCGCAGCCATCCTGGTGTTGTACCACGCCGCCAACTTCTCGGCGTCCTCGATCAGACCGGCTAACAAATACGTCCCCGGCTCAACCATCGCCAGGATATCGCTGACCGCCTTCCTGTCATTGACGCCCTCGATCTCTCTGCGGAACTTCGCAATCTCCTTCGCCAGCCGTTCATCTGCCGTCGGTGCCGGGAGATACGTCGTCCCTGACTTCTGCGGGGCGTCCGAGGTTGCCCGTACAGGCGCAGCCGGGGCCGCTCCGGTAGTCGCACCCGACCCGGCCCCGTTAGCGGCTCCCTCCGCGAAGCCGACCATGTTCCAGGAGACCATGTATTTGGTCTCGGAGCCATCGACCGGCCCCGCCTCGATGTCGCCCCGTTCAATGTAGTATTTCGACCGCTGGTACGGCTCAAAGGTTCCGAGGCCGACGGCCCCGATCTGGGGCGGCGGGCCTTGTTTCTTGTTCCACGTCATAAACCGATAGCTCCGGTCACCGTCGAACGCCGGGATGGTCGCCTCGATCGCGTACTTCCAGTTTGCGTCATCAGTTACGTCTAGAATTGTAGCCTCTGTCTCGATTCTCTCCACTATCTGCCTCCCCGCTTTGCCTTGAATTGAATCTTAGATCGCCCGTATATCTTCGCGTCCTCGATGATCTCCCGGTGCTGATGGGACAGTTTCGACAGGGTCTTGGCGACCGTCATATTCCACCGCTCCGGCACTTGCCGCACCTCCTCATGCTCCGGCGTGTAGCCGACCAGATCGTCGGGGCCGGTAATCTCTCGCAGCCCCGCCAGGATGCCGTAATCATAGGACACCGGCGTGGACAGTTTCGCCTCGCCCTCGTCCGTCCGAACGACCGTCGCGCCCCGCTTCTCCATCCCCTCGACCAACGACCGCTCCAGGTAGTAGACCGTCGCCTGCTGCGACTCCAGCGATTCCCTGGCCTGAACTAGCTCGCCCACAATCTCCTCCAGCGTCAGGTCTCTAACCTGCTGCGCCTCTGATAGCCTCATGTTTCCCCTTCCCGGCCCCTTTCGGTGGCCGTCCATTTCTCAGCGTTATCCTCGCAAACGGGAACGGTATCAGCCAGACCGGCCCTCGCGGCATTGTCACCATCCGCGCACCGGCGAAGCCTCCCCGCCTGATCGTCTTATGGATGCTCTGCCGCGTGACTCCAAAGTGCTTCGCCGCCTCGGCGACCGTACCCCATCGTCCAATCGGCATAATGTCTCACCTCCCTCCTATCGTGTATCCCGCCCAGCCCTGACGGGGCCGACGGTGGCCCCTGCATAGGTTACCACCGACGCCCCGTTATATCTACCCACACAACTCCTTTCTACTGTCGCTGCAACCCGGCAAACTCCGCGAAGCTCATATCCAGCATTGCCGAATCGCCATCCCCGTTGAGGATGATCTGTGTCCGCATCTCCTCGTCGTTGTGGATCATGTGGAACGTCACCGGGTAAACCGTGCCGTCGTCCTTGATTGGCAACTCGTCGAACCACAGATTTCGATTCCGCTTGGCCTCGACCGACGAAGCGTTAATCCGCTGAAGGTCATCGAACGTCAGGAACGCTATCTGGTCTTGTCCCATCATGCCGGCACCGCGTTGAGAATCCCCCACGCCCTCGACCTCATCGTCTCCCCGCCTGAGCCGAGCCAGGAGTTCTGGAGCCGCCTGGAGACGACCGCGTCGTCCGTCGAGTCCAGGCTGTCGATTGCCCTGCTCCCCTTTGAGTAATCCAGGTACTCGGTGACCGCGTTGAGGGCGTCCCATTTCGTCTCGCCCCGGTTGCCTTCGCCCAGATAGAACAGGTCGAGCATCTTGGACGCCGCCGGAGCCTTGATCCCGTGCTGCCTGTCGATTGCCCGGTCGTCGTCGAGGTCGAGGAGCCGATACGTCATG
>Ga0208180_1001332_pt1 | contig 15354 bp, 9 predicted proteins | sample MalvireepMed_s16_FD_184241 | JGI IMG/M metagenome (GOLD analysis project Ga0208180, IMG submission 184241) | Marine viral communities from the Global Malaspina Expedition - Malaspina viral metaG DeepMed_s16 (SPAdes) (version 2) | ecosystem: Environmental > Aquatic > Marine > Oceanic | place...
CATTGGGACTGAAGTCACCCTGATTTTGCTGATTGGCTGTCCCAGCACCAGAACCATCAAAGAGCTCGCGGCTGCGAACGCCTTGGCGATCCAATGCTGCAATGACGTCCTCATTCGAACATCCGGCAAAGCAATGGAACAGAATGGCCTTTCGCCCCAAGGTCACGCTGAGCGACGGTGTGCGGTCATCGTGGGCGGGACAGCAGCACATGCCCTTGCCTTGGCGCCATGTTCCCTTGAGACTTTCGACAATCGTGCGGGCGCGGCGTTCGAGTTGGTGAGTATTCTTTAGCTGGGGCATCGACCTACTCCGGTTGAGGTGCCCTCCCCGTGCAGCCTCCGCTCTGCACCAGCGCCAAAGCATTTTCCTACACTGTTTGTTCTTTATATGTTCTCGCTCGATTCGGCTATAGAAGGATCGAGAAATGACAATGAAAGTCCTCCTGATCGGCGGCATTGCCATCGCATCAGCCATGCCTGCTAATGCCCAGGATCTGCCAAGGCCAGAAGTCCCCGAGCAACGTGCCGGTCCATCCGGCGGCATTAGGATTGCCGAAGCATCGAACGGATTTCAGTTGGTCGAGCATGGGTTCTGGCAATCCGAGCAGGCCGCCCCAGCACCAAGTTCGAGCGTTGCAGAAAATGGCCGAGTCAACCTGCCGTACAGATACGAGCCCAAGGCCAAAACTGCCCCATCCGGGTTTCGGCGGGCGAGCTACCTGCCCCACGTCTATGCGGCGGAAGCGAAGTATTCATTGCCCACCGGCCTGCTCGACGCGCTCGTCTGGACGGAATCCCGCTATAACCCCCTTGCTGTCAGTCCGGCAGGAGCTGCGGGCCTTGGCCAGCTGATGCCAGCAACGGCCAAGGAACTCGGCGTCTCCAATCGCTTTGACCCCATGGCCAATGTCTTCGGCGCGGCGCGATATCTGAGGCAGATGCTCGACAGGTTTGGCGTGGTTCACCTCGCTGTCGCGGCCTACAATGCCGGTCCAGGCGCAGTCGAACGCGCGGGCGGTATACCGCGGAATGGCGAGACGCCCGGATATGTCCGCGACGTCCTTCGCCATTGGCGCTTTTAGCGGTCTATCCCTAAGTTAGCCGAAACAGAGGCAATCGACGGATTGTTGCCGGGCTGGACCATTTTGCAGGCAAGCGACTGCACGGGAGTTTAGCCGCTTTTGGCCTCGGCTGGGTACTTGGCTACAATCTGCATTACCTCCTTACCCCACAACGCCAACGCCTCGCGCTTCTCGTTGGTATACTGGTGTCGGTGATAGACCCCCGCCACACCGGCCATAGCTGATCCTGACTGGTGATTGAGGACCGCTTCAGAAACCACCAGAGGTATGCCGAGACGCTGGAGGCCAGTTGCCACCGTCCGCCGAATGTCATGCATTGTGAAGTGACCGGCTTCGTAGCCGAGCTTCTCGTCCACGCTTGCTCTGATCCGCTTCCATGCTTTCGAGAGGCCGCTAACGCTGTTCGTGCTGGTGACCTTCGATGCCAACAGAATCTGGGATTGCTTGTGAGCGTCGTCAGGATCGATCCCTGCGGCCATGAATACCTCTGTGACGACTGCAAGAGCCTGCGCGGACAGCGGCACCACATTCGCTTTGCCATTTTTCGCTCGGTCGCCCGGGACGGTCCAGACCTTCGCCTTGAAATCGAACTCGTCACAAGCTGCATCGAGCACTTCTCCCCGGCGTTGAGCCGTAAGGACAAGCATCTGCACAAGGTGACCGAACGGATAGCCATCCTCGACCGCAGACTGCCATAGCGCCGCGAGTTCTCGGTCGCTGAGTACGCGATCACGAGGTTCATTCCGCTTCGGACGCCACGCGTCCCGGCAGGGATTAGCAGGCATATGCTCGAGTCTGGTAAGTGCCCACGTGTAGAAGGTCGAAAGATGGCGATAGACGATCCGCGCCATCGTCAGGGTTTCCTTGCCCCGCTCGAATGCGACCTTCTCAACAAAGCGGCTCACGTCACCTCGGGTAATGGAGTCCGCGAGGCGGTCTCCCAGCTCGGGCTCAATGTACTTTCGGAAGACCCGATCGAACTCCCTCGCGCTGCGCTTTTTGCCCTCGATCTGCTGGGAAAGATACGTCTCGTAGAGCTCGGCGACCGTACCGACGCCCTTTGCCCCCTTCCTCTTAGCACCCGGCTTCCTGGCAATGCTCTTGCCCTGCTCGACATCGACAAGCAGATCGCGCGCCTTCTTACGCGCATGGGCGAGGGTAAAACTCGGACCATGGCGTCCGATAGTCACATTCAACCACTTGCCCTGAACCCGCTTGCGCAGAATGTACGTCTTGATACCACTGGCACCCATGCGGAGCCTCAGGCCGGGGACGATACCATCGGCCAGCTCAATCTGACCAGCCGCCGGCGCCTTGAGTCCTGCGATCTTCGCGTCCGTCAAACCTACTTTGTTCGCCATATGCACCCGCTACCTTAGGTAGCTTTTTGTAGTGGATACTGGCGAACATTTCAAGAACAATGCGGACTATGAATCGCAGATTTCCGACATTTTTGGACACATGCGGACGCGCTAGGACCCTCTGATCATGGCTCTTAATCAGCGGGTCCTAGGTTCGAGCCCTAGTGCGTCCACCATTCCCCTTCCATGCAATGTCCCTGTCGCCACCGGCTTCGTCGGTGTTGCTGTATGTCGCTTGAGACAAGACCTCGCTCGCTATTGAAATACAATCTCAATAGCTGTATCGCGCCGGCAAATCACAGGACAGGGGGATATATGCGTTTCAACCGGCTTTCTGCGCTCGCGACGGTCGCCTTGGGGGCACTCGCAGCGCCTGCCTGGGCCGCAGAGGAGGCGCCGCCGGTCGGCACCGTGGACGATGGCGACGTCATCCTGGTCACCGCCACGCAATATGCTGGCACCAAGACCGAAACGCCGATCATCGAAACGCCCCAGCCAATCACGGTCATCGATGCCGAGCGCTATCTTTCGCAAGGCGCCATCAGCATCAGCGACACGGTGAAATATGCTGCGGGCGTTCTTGCCAATCCCTATGGCCGGGACACGCGAGTCGATGGCTTCAACGTGCGTGGCCTCGACGCCTTGCAGTTCCGCGACGGCATGCGCGACATCTTCTCCTATTACGCGTCCATCACATCCGACCCTTATAATTTCTCCCGTGTCGAAATCCTGCGCGGCCCCGCTTCGGTTCTGTTCGGGCAAGGCTCCATCGGCGGCCTCGTCAACCTCGTCAGCAAGACCCCCGATTTCACCACGCGGGGTGAAATCAACCTCGTCTATGGCAGCTACGACCGCAAGGAAGTGCTTGGCGACGTCAATGTCGCACTTGCGGATAACCTAGCGGTACGCCTCGTCGGCCGCGCTCGTGATGCCGACACCTTCATCGACCATGTGCCCGATGACCGGGTGATGTTGGCGCCTTCGATCCGGTGGCAGCCGACCCCCGATACCGACGTCACGCTGACCGGCCTCTATCAGGAGGATGATACCGGTTCGACGTCGCAGTTCTTGCCTATAGTCGGCACGTTCAAGCCCAACATCGTCGCTGGCGAGCAACTGGATCGCTACACCTTCGTCGGCAAGGCCGGGTGGGACCGCTATGCCGGGCGCTCCTTGCAGGGCGGCGGTTCGATCACCCATAATTTTTCCGATGCCGTCCGGCTGAGCCTCAAGGCGCGGTACATCGACAGCGACCTGGAATATAACACCCATTACGCGGACAGCTATACCAATCCGCAGGACCCCTTCTCGGTCTATGGCACGGACGGCCGCACCATCGGCCTGACCGCGGATGCCAGCGACGCGCGAATGAACGTCTTCTCGACCGACAACAATCTTCTGTTCACGTTCAATACCGGCGCGAACATCGAGCACAAGCTTCTGGTCGGCATCGACTATAGCTGGAACAAGGTCGCCAAGCGCTATGACGGCGGGAGTGAGATCGTCGATCTGTACGACATAGATTATGACGCTCTGGCGACCTATGATCCGACCGGCGCCTTCACGACCGAGAGCCAGAAGCAGTTGGGCATCTATGTCCAGGATCAGGTCCGCTTCTACGACCGCGTCTCCATCGTGCTCGGCGCCCGTCGCGACCGGGTGACCGGATCTTCCGGTCAGAAAGATCATGCAACGACGTTCCGCGCGGGCATCATTGGAGAAATGGGCGCCGGGCTTTCGCCCTTCTTCAGCTACACGGAAAGCTTCCTCCCGGTGGCCGGCCGTATCGACAATGGCGATGGCAGCTTCGGCGATCCCTATACCCCCCAGACCGGGACGCAGTATGAAGCAGGCGTGAAGTGGCAGTTGGGCGCACATACGCTCATCACGGCGACCGCCTTCAAGATCAAGGAGCGCAACCGCATCCTCTACCTTGCCGCTGGCGGCACCACGCAATCGGGCGAACTCAACACCAAGGGTTTCGAGATCGAGGCCAACCACACCCTCCCCGGCAACGTCGAACTGCTGGCCAATTACGGCTATACGAAGCTGAAGTCGGAAACGAACACGGACCTCGATTATATGCCCCGCCACACGGCGTCGCTATGGTCGACCAAGACATTCGGTATTGCAGACGAGGCGCAGCTCCGCCTGGGCGGCGGCGTCGTCTATAGTGGCAAGAGCGTTTCGACCAGCTCGGTCTGGTCGATCGTCACGCCGTCGCGCACGACCGTGGATGCGCTGGCCGAAATCAACTGGAACAGTTGGCGTTTCGCGCTCAACGCGACCAATCTGCTCAACAATCAATATTATGCATCCTGCCTGGCCCGCGGCGACTGTTTCATGGGCGCGCCGCGCAACGTGATGGGCACGATCGGCTTCCGCTTCTGAGCGATGATGAGGAGAGAGAATATGAAGACATTCCCGCTCGCGCTGCTGGCGCTCATTGGCCTGACCGCCACCGCTCAGGCGCACGAAATCTGGGTCGAGCGCGACGGCGCCGGCCCCGCCCGCATCTATCTGGGCGAGCCCGGCGACACCCTGCCGGAAGGCGGCGACCCGGAGTTCGAGAAGCTGAAATCGCCCAAGCTGGTCCCCGCCACGCAGGCGGCGCAGGCCCGCAAGGCTGGCTATATCGAGGTCGCTGCGCCCGCAGGGGACGTGCGCGTGACGGATGACAGCGTGTTCGAACCCTGGGGTGAGGATGGCAAAAAGCAGGGCGTCATCTACTATGCCCGCGCGGGGCGTGCCGACACGAAGGCGGTGCTGCCGCTTGAGATCGTGCCCACCGCGCCGGGTGCGGACAGCTTCACCCTGATCCGCGATGGCAAGCCGGTGCCCGCTGCCAAGATCCTCGCCATCTCACCCGACAAATGGTCAAAGAGCTTCACCACCGACGCGCAGGGCCGCGTCTATGTCGCCAACGGCCAGATCTTCGTCTACGCCCCTGACGGGCAGGAGATCGGCCGGATCGACGTGCCCGAACGCCCGCTGCAACTGGTCTTCGGCGGCAAGGACGGCAAGACGCTCTACATCCTCACTCACCACGCCCTCTACGCCACTCGGCCGCAATAGCGGCACATGGGATCAAGCGGGGAATGGAGCGCCGAGAGGCACTTTGCAGTGGTTCACTTGGCGCCCATCCCGTTCTGCACCCCTAATCCTCCCCTGGCGGGGGAGGTGTCGCGCGCGCAGCGCGTGACGGAGGGGTGTCACCCTAACGGAGGCGCTCATCCCGACAGCGGCCATGCTCCCGAGGCAAACCTGTGTTCCTGCCATTTAGAGAAGTCACAATCTCTGCCATTTAGAAATGTCACACGCTCGTGGACAGCAGGGGCTGCGTGGAGCCATCCATACAGCGCAGCGCAGACCCTGCTGATGCGCTGACCTTGGGGTAGTGGACCATGGACCCGCTGCTCTGCAGTGGGCCCGGTCATGCCCTTTGCACGAAGCTGAGCGTGCCGCGTTCGCGCAACGCCTCGTCACTGAGCCTGGGACCGCGTTTGAGCTTTGAACCACCCAGTTTGCGGCGGTCAATCTTTGGCGGCGGTTCTGGCTCGGGGAAGAGATGCAGGGGCTGGTCGCGGCGGGCAGGGGCGTCGTTATTGCGCTTGCGGTGATGCGGCATGATGGCCTGCATCTGTTTGGCCAACATTAGCGCCGCGTCCAGATGCTTGTTCTCGACAATAGCAGGCTGGTTGACGTGCCGCATCTTATCGAACGGACGATAGGGCAGGACATGGCCCTCATGTTCGATCTCCAGCCGACCGTCAGGATATTCGCACACTGTCACCCGCTTGCGCGCCAATGCTTTGCTGATCGCTGTCGGCTCCAGAATGAACATCACCTTGTTGTAATGGAGCGTCAGCGCCGCCGTTACTGTCCGCTGCTCCCGCCAGACCATGATCGAGCGCAAATCGTCATGCGGGGCGAGGGGACGGTGCAGGTCGCGCACGTCAAAGGCGGGGCGAGCGAACCGCGCATTATGCCGGGCCATATAGCTGTCGAGAAAGACGTTGGCCTCCTCGATCGACGATATGCCTTCCAGACGCATCGCTTTGACTAGGCGATCCTGCAATGTGGCATTGGCCCGTTCGACCCGGCCCTTGGCCTGCGGCGAGTTGGCGCAGATAATCTCGATGTTCAGCGCATCCAGCGCACGTCCGAAATGTGTCATGCCATCGCCGCGTGCTGCGCTGGCTTTGGCGTTCCGAAACACGCTGTGCTTGTCGGAATAGAAGGCCACCGGTTTGCCGTGCCGCTCGATATACTCCCGCGTCGCATCCATATAGGCGAAGGTGCTCTCGCTTTCGGCCATTTTGAGGTGCATCAGTTCGCTGGTCGCATCATCAATATAGACGAGCAGGGTGCATTGCGGCCCGCGATCCTCGAACCACCAGTGCTTCGACCCGTCGATCTGGATCAGCTCGCCCCGGCAGTCGCGCCGGTAGCGTGGCTGATATGGGCGAGGGCGCCGGGCTTCGCGATCCTTCCACAACCCGGCCTTGATCATGAACTGGCGCAACGTCTCGCAGGCCAGATGAATATCGTGCCGTTCGGCCAGATACTCACGGGCCAGCGTGGGGCCGAAATCATAATAATGCTCACGCACGATCGCGACCACGCGCTCGCGAAAATCATCGGCATAGCGCCGGTTGCTGGGCCGGCCGCGCTTGGCTGACACCAAGCCGGCAGCACCTTCGGCTCTTAACCGATCCAACAGCCGATAAATTTGCCGCCGCTCAATGCCTAAAAGCCGCGCCGCATCCGTCGGCCGCAGCTCCCCACGATCCACGCGCATCAAGGTATCGAAACGCGAAAGCTCGCCATCGCTCATCACCAGCACCGCCATTATCGCACATCCTCCAACGCGAAGGATGAACATGACAGCAGCGCTCCGCCGATGATCCAAACTGTGTCATCTCTATCTAGCGGGGGTGTGTCATTTCTAAATGGCGCTTACAACCTGAATGTTCGATAATAGGGATTATGTAAATAGCGATACCGCAACTGTCCATGTAAACTGTGTCCAGTGTGATGGGGAAAGGCTTGCAGTCACGGCGGTCTTTCAACAGTATCAGCGACCGTGTCCACTTCGTTCGCCACGACGCCCTGGCAGGCAGCGCGTATCGAAATGCCCGGCGGCCGCCGGTCGTGGACGGTATTGGATGATCACGGCGACGTCGTCGAGTGCCTACGTCATTGGATCGTCCATCTCGAGCAGACGCACGCGTCTCCGAACACGATCCGCGCGTATGTTCGCCATGTCGTCGACTTCGCGAACTTCCTCGGCGCCAACGGCGCCGGCATCCATGAAGCCACGGTTGCGCTCTACGACGGCTTCCTTGCCTGGCGGCTTGCCCGGCGAAAGGATGCCTTGCCGAGCCCGCGGCTGATCCTGCTGCGAAAGCAGGAAACGCGGGTTCTGGCGCCATCGACGCGCAACCAGATCCAGCTGGCGATCAAATCGTTCTACCGCTTCTATAACGGCACCGACGACTTCGCGGTCGATACGGCTGAGGTCAGCAAGGTCTATGACGGGCACCGGATCTACAAGCCGTTCCTCGAGCATATCAGCCAGCGTCGCACGACGCGGCGCAAGGACCGCTATCTGTCGGGCGATCCCGGCCGTGTACAGCAGCAGGTGCTCAAGAAGCGCCTGACGCCAAGCGAGGTCCTGCGGCTGATCGAGGCGTGCGGTCTCGCGCGCGACGCGTTCCTGATCGTGCTGCTCTACAATACCGGTCTCAGGATCGGCGAAGCGCTGGGTCTGCGCCATGTCGACATCGACCTCGCTGAAAAGGTCGTCTGGGTCGTTCCGCGCGAAGACAATGCCAATGGCGCCCGCGCCAAATCCGGCCGGACGCGCGGTGTGCCGGTCCACGACTACGTGCTCAACATGTACGTCGACTACCTCACCAGCGACGAATATCTCCCGGCCTTCGAGTCCGGAGCGGAGTACGTCTTCGCCAATGTGAAAGTCGGCATGATCGGGCACGCCATGAGCCTGTCCTATGCCCAAAAGCTCGCGGGCCTGCTCGAGCAGCGCACGCATATCGACTTCAGCTGGCACATGTTCCGCCACAGCCATGCATCCGAAGCGATCGCGGCGGGATACAGCCTGCTCGAAGTGGCCGATCGCCTCGGACATGCCAGCCCGCAGACAACGGCCGCGTTCTACCAGCACCTGTTCGCCTCGGAAATCCGCAGGCTTTACCTCACAGGTCCCGACGAGGTGCATGAAAGGCTTGAGAAACTTCGCGAGGCAGAGCTTCTTAGAAGGGATATGCGATGGGCATGACGCCGCTGGCGCTCGTCGGCGGCACACCGCATGATACCGATCGCTACAGCAACTGGCTCGAAGCTCGGCTCGGGGGACTATCCCCCCTTCTCGTTGAGAATCCTGTCTGGTCAGACGCCATAATGAACGAGGTGTTCGGCCATTCCTGGCTGAGCCAGACATACGCAAGTCTGCCGCTCAGCGCTGCGGTTCCGGTGCTGACCAACGAGATCAAGGCCTACCTCGCGGCATCGGTGCTCGATGATCGCAAGGCCGACACCCAATGGTTCCAGCGCCGGATCCCGGTGATCCGATATCTCGTCGAGGAAGGCGCAAGCCTGCTTCAGCATTTTGGAGCGGGCTGTCTGGCGGACATCCCCCACCCGGGCTTCGGCGCGTCAGATGGCGATACTGCGAAGACGAAATGCCACAACGATGCCGTCCTCGAACTCTACGCCACATGGTACGGCGAACAGTACGGGCGGCGGAGGCAAAGCCAGACCCGCCAATGGATCCGGGACGGCGAGATCGTCACCACCCAGTATCGATCACCGGAAGTGCAGCTGTTCGGTGATATCCATCGCTTCTCGATCATCAATCGGGCGCAGATGGCGCCGATGCATGACCGCGACATCATCTGGATCAACGATCTTTACAGCGAGGAGGACACGCGCTTCCGCGACCGGCAACGCCGAAGCGACACTTATCTGAACTTCCTGTGCTTCGAGCCTTGGCTGCGCCCGTTGATGCGCGGCTTCCTGCTCGACAAGGTCGCACATGGCGAACTTGCGCCGGCGACCCTTGTGGGAATGCAATCGCGCTTGCGAACCTTCGGGCAGTTCCTGCACGGCGAGGGCATCGCCGAGCCCGGGCGAGTCACTGAACTGACGATGGAGCGTTACCTCGCATGGGGAAACGCGCGAAATGCCGCAGGCAAGAACTGGTACACCGACATCGTGCAACTCCTGCGCGCGGCTCCGGTCCTGCTGCCAGGCCAATGGCCGCGGATCGCACTCGACAAGCGCGCCGCACGGCGCATCCGTTACAAGCAGGCACCGGACGACCCGCGGAACCGGCTTTACGCATCACGCGAGGGTGCCAACCGGGCCGCCCCGCCGGAAGCCCTGGCGGCCATGGTGGCCAGGCTCGACGAACTGCCCGCCCCTATCCCGGTAATCTTCATGATCGGCGTCACGACCGGGGCGCGGGCCGAAGACCTGCATGCCCTGCTCTTCGACTGCCTGCGGCCCGATCCGCACGACACGCGCTTCATGCTGTTCACGTTCTGGCAGAACAAGGTCAGCCGCTGGAATACCAAGCCCTTGCTGGTCACCGATCCTGCGCACCAGGCGATGATCAAGCTGATCGAGGCGCAGCGGGATCATGTCCGGCAGCGTTACGGGCGCGTCACCAAATACCTGTTCCCGGTCTTCTCCGGCAAACGGGAGTCGTTCCTCGGCTACAACTGGACCTTGCAGGAACTCAAGATGCTGTGCCTCAGGCATGGAATCGTCGATGGCGAGGGCAAGCCGTTCGACTTCTCGTGGCATCCACTGCGCCACCATCGCGGGACGCAGATGGCGGCCGAAGGCCATGACATCCTCAGCATCATGTTCGAACTGGGCCATGCCTCGCCCGATATGGCGTCGATGTACGTCAACAAGCGTCTCGACCTCAAGAAGAACGCCTTGCTGCGGAAAGGTGGCGGCCAGTTCTTCACGATCGCGGGCAAGGTCGACGAGGCCGTCGGCGATCTCCTGCTGCGCAAGGAAACCATGCTGGCGACGCGGGTCAGTGGCGGCGCCTGTACGCTGCCCGGCCAGCTTGGCGAATGGTGCGAGCACGCCCATGCCTGCCTGACCTGCCGGTTCTTCCGCGCCGATGGCGACGACCTCGAGCACTTCCGCTGCGAGCGCGCCGGACTTTACGTCGCGATCGAAGGCCTCGAACAGGAAGCGCGGGATTACGAGGAAGGCGGTCAGGCCCGCATGGCCGACATCACGCGCAAGCGGCTGCAACGCAACAAGGATGCCGTCCACAACACTGACACCATCATCCGTTCCATCGAGGAGCACGGTCTCTACAAAGGTCAAAAGCAGCGCTACAGGCCGAGCGCTGCTCGGGAGGAAGCGACGCAATGACTGATCTACGGATCGCCACTCTCAACGATGCCCGCAGCCGTCGTAGCGCTGAAAAGCGCGCCGCGGTCGAGGACGCAATCATGCAACTGCGCGAGACCAGGCAGGCTGTGACGTTCGTCTCGGTGGCTCGTGAGGCCAAGGTCAGCCGTCAGTACCTCTACAATAACTTCGCCGATGAAATCGGCGAGGAACGCGTCGAGACCCGTGCAGAAACCGAGGTCATCGACGGCAAGAAGGTCCCGCTGCGAACGCCCGAGGAATACCGGCACATCGAAGCGGCGCTCCGCAACAAGATCGAGCGGCTTGAGACCGAACTGCGGGATGCCCGTGCCGAAAAGGCCAAGGCGGACCGAACGGCGGAACGTGAGCGCGGCAAAGCCGAACACTGGCGTCAGCTCTACACAGCTGTCCTGACGCGCGTGTCCCCTGGACAGTCCCCCGAACCGCTGCCGTCCGCCGAAGACTGAACCGTTCCGCTCCCATCGGGTTACGATCAATCGAGTAGGAAGTGAGCCGCCTACGGCGTCTTGCACTTCCAACTCCCTTGATCGTCCAAATAATTAGCGAAACACAATGGACAGGCATAATGCCATCAAGCCATTGAAACTACACCACAAGACATGACGTGGTGTTGATATATGTAAAATACTCACGCAGGCGATCACGCCGCACACGTGTCGCCTTCGCTGTCCGCTTCAAGCATCAATCCTCACAGCGCGCGGAACCGAAAGTCGCGGAAACGCGCCTCTCCAGGTCCGGCGGCGTAGAGCCCCGGACGCAGCATCAGGAAGCCGCCGCGCACATTATGATGGTAGCCGGACACTTCCATGCCGCGGTCGAAGCGGCTCCAGCTGCGGCCGCCATCGCCGCTCAGATGGTAGGAGACGATATGGTGCCGGTTGACCACGCGCATCCGCATGCGGCGACCGTGCGGATTGGCCGGGCGTCCGCGCTCCAGCCCATATTGATGCGTGACGAACCGCGCCTCGTCGAACCCCAGCCCGCAATAGAGCTTGTCGTCGTAAAAGAGCAGCAGACCCGCCGTGCCCCCCGGCGCGATCTCGATATCGCACTCGAACATGTAGGACGGGTCGCCCGCAGTCAGCAGCAGCGGCGACGAGTCCACTGGCGCCGTCCCGCGCCCCTGGAGCAGCAGCGCGCCATCCTCCACCCGCGCCCGGCTCGCTTCGTCCGGCGCGGGCCGAAAGAAATTCCATTTCGCGCCCAGCCGCAACGTCGAAAAATCGTCGGACAGCGCCATGCCATGGGGCAAGGCCTGCCCGCCGCGCGGCTTGGGCAAGGGCTGGGACAGATCGCCCCCCATCATGCGGAACCAGCCATCCTCGGTCCATTGGACCGGATCGAGCAGCGTCTGCCGCCCCAGCGTCCAGAGGCCATTTTCATAGCCATGATAGACCGCCCACCAGCTTTTGTCGGGCGCCTCCACCAGGCTGGCATGGCCGCGCGACCACCAGCGCTCGTCCAGGCTGGTCGTGCGCACCAGCGGATTGGCCGGATGCTGCTCCCACGGGCCATGGATCGATCGCGATCGGGCGGCGATCACCATATGGCCGGTCGGTGGCCCCGCCGTCCCGCCCACGGCCGTCAGCATGTAGAACCAGTCGCCATGTCGATGGATTTTGGGTCCTTCGGGCGAGAAGCCTTCGACATCCCAATCATCGGGATAGCGCCAGGGATCATAGACATGCTCGACCGGCCCTGCGGTCGACAAGCCGTCCTCCGCCAGCCGGATGCGGTCGCCGCCCGACAGGAACAGCCATCGGCTGCCATCTTCCCCGACCGCGTGGCAGGGATCGATATGGTCATGCAGCTTGAGGTCTATGGGGTCGCTCCATGGCCCGTCGATCGTGTCGGCATGGATGACGAAGATGCTGTTGGGCTGCGCCTTCACCGGAATGTAGAGGAAATAGCGCCCCGCATGCTTTTCCAGGCTGACCGCCCAGACAGAGCCGATATTCCGGCGCAGCGCCGCCTCGCGCGGCTGCCAGTTGATGAGATCGCGGCTGTGCCAGATTGTCAGGCCGGGATAGGAATCGAAGGTCGAAAAGGTCATGTAATAATCCGCGCCATCCTTCAGGATGGCGGGATCGGGCCGATCGCCGGCAATCAGCGGATTGAGGAAGCGCCCGTCACCCAGATCGGCGATCCGTTGATTGTCGAAGCCCCTTTTCCATTCCGGCGCCGTCGCGCTTCCGGCCAAGGGGGCGGCGACGGCCGATCCCGGGCCCAGCGCGACCGCGCTCCCCGCCAGGGCTCCGGTCAGGGCGTCGCGGCGGCTGATCGTCATGGCTGCTTCCTTGCGGCAAAATGGCCCGGACCGCGCGTGCAGACGCGGCCCGGGCCAGGTGTCACAGCTTGAACCGCGCGCCCAGCTGAATGGTGCGCCCGAAATGCAGCTGCTCATAATTGCGATTGGCGTCGAGATCGGTGTAGCGATCGCGATAATCGTCCGTCAGGTTGATGCCCTCCAGCGACAGTTCGATCCAGTCGGTCAGCTTGTAGCGCACCGACGCGTCCACATTGACCGTGCTGTTATAGCCTTCGAAGATGTTCCCGGTGCCGCTATTCTGGTCGATATATTTGCTGCGATAGCTGGCCGAAACGCGCGCCGAGAATTTGGCGTCCTCATAATAGAGCGTGCCGTTGAAGGCTCGTTTGGACAGTCCGAACAATGTGGCGTTGCGCACCGTCGCCACGGTGCCGCCTCCGGGCACCACCGCCGGCCCCGACACCGTATAATCCGCGTCCGAATCGACGAAGGTGGCATTGAGAATGCCGCCGAAGCGGGACAGGAAACCGGGCAGGAAGCTGAAGGGACCCTGCACCGCTATCTCGACGCCCTTCAGGCTGGCGCCGGTGCCGTTGACGATCGTGTTGATCGCCCATCCTTCGGCCCGTTCGGGCTGGATCGCGGCGGGCGAACTGGGCGGGATGACCGACAGCGGCAGGCCGGTCGACGCGAACGTGCCTGTCACCGTCTGGCTGATCGGGAAGCTCTGCACATCCTTCTTGAACGCCGCGACCGAGAAGACCGACTGCGGCGCGAAATACCATTCCACCGCCAGGTCGTAGGCGGTCGCCCGGAAGGGATCGAGATAGGGGTTGCCGAAGCTGATGCGATAATTGAACCCGTCGACCGAGCCGCCCGGCGTCAGATTGCCAAGGCTGGGCCGAGTCATCACATCGGCGACCGAGGCGCGGATGATGATATCGCGGTGCGGAAACAGGGCGATGTTCATCGCCGGCAACCAGTCCTCATAGGAGCGCGACACGCTGACCAGCTGGCCGTTGTTAAGGCCGGTCGAGCTCTGGTCGGTCTTCACGTAGCGGATGCCGGCATTGGCCGCATATTCCAGGCCGAAAATGTCGCCCTTGGCGTCGAATTGGAGATAGCCGCCCGTCGTCTTCTCCACCACACCACGCGTATTGCCCGCATCGACCGCCAATGGCCGATCATACAAATTGGTATAATCCGTGCCCGTGCTCAGATTGGGCACCAGCCACTCCGTCGTCGTCCCGGCCGGCGCATCGGCGCCGCGCAGCTTGTACAATTCGGCAAGATCGGCCGTCACGGGCAGGCCATAGACGGCGCCTGGCCCGAACGTCCCGCTCGGCGAGCAAGTTACCGTACCGAGCACGCGGTCGACGCCGCCATTGCCGCATACCACCGTGTCGCGCGTGAATCCCTCGGTATCGAAGGAGAAGCGGCGATAGACCGCGCCGGCCTTGACGGTGAAGCCGTCGGTCAGGTCCCATTCGGTGCGCAGCTGCGCCGTGCGGAACTTGTTGACCGTCGAGGATGGGCGGTCGCGGATTTCGGCAAGCTGGAAATTGGCCGGGTCGGTGACGCTGGTGCCAAAGCTCAGCACCGGGCGACGTGAATTGCTGTAGTCGAAGCTGTAGTTCTGCGCATCGCGATCATCGAACACCAGCGTCGTTTCGACCGGGATCGAGGCATCCGACTTGGAAAAGCCGCCCAGCAGGGTGAAGCGGAAGCTGTCGCTCACATCCTGGTCCCAGGTCGCGCCCAGCTGATAGAATTTGGTCTGCGACTTGCGCAGATAATGTTCGGTCCGCACCCAGGCGTCGTTCAGCGTCGCCGAGACCATATTGTTATTGCTGTCATAGACGGGGTCGACGACATTGATCGACCGCTCGTTCGACCGCAGCAGCACTTCGGCCCATTTCTCCTCGCGCGTCTCGCGGAAGCGCGAGAACAGCCCGTCGATCGACACTTTGGTCGCGTCGCTCGGCGCCCACTGGATCGACCCGGTGATGCCAAGGCGCTCGCGTTCCTGCGCGATTTCGCCATAGCGCGGAATGCGCGGATGGAAGGCGAGCGCCGCTTCGTCGCAGGCTGCGCTTGGCAGATAATCGCCGCCGCTATTGGCCTCCGTAAAGCAAGGCGTGCCATCGACGCTGTCGAACCGCGCCTGCGACCAGCGCACGGTGTTGTTGCCCATCTGCAG
>Ga0208180_1001336_pt1 | contig 15278 bp, 25 predicted proteins | sample MalvireepMed_s16_FD_184241 | JGI IMG/M metagenome (GOLD analysis project Ga0208180, IMG submission 184241) | Marine viral communities from the Global Malaspina Expedition - Malaspina viral metaG DeepMed_s16 (SPAdes) (version 2) | ecosystem: Environmental > Aquatic > Marine > Oceanic | place...
TTCCAGTAGGTTTTGTCTAAATGAGAGATTCCTTGTTTAAATCGTTTGACAATTATTGAATCATAAGACTGTAAATACTCAATATCGTCATGCTGAATGATAAACTGATTGTTTGCTAATTGTTTTACTTTAATCATTTTATTTTATCCTCTTATTTATCCTAAAAATATTTTAATAAGTTTAAGAACTTTTTCTAAGGCTTCAATCTTTGCATCATTGATATATGATTCCATATAATCTTGATGTGGATAAAAATTATCAGAAAGTTCATATCTGCGGTTTTGTACTCTCTCTTTCTTTTGTTCTGATATTATCTTTTTTATTGCTGATATTAAAGTCATTTTATTTCTCCTATTTTAAATTCGATCATATTGTAGAAATTCTCGCATTTGATTTACTGTTACCGGAGCTTGCACCCATATTTCGTAATGTTCTTGGTCTTTAGTATCAACCCAAGAATCTATACAGAATATTTCATTATTTCTGAGTTGCCATCTAATACCGTGCCTTTCTAAGCAATTTATAACTTGTTGTCTTAACATTTTATTTACTCCCATTTTAAGTTATTAACCCCGTAAATATTCGTATAATGTGCCAGTATCGTTATCTGGAATATAAGATAATCTCGCAGAAAATATAGAGATATTATGTTCTTTACATAAGTCAACCTTTTCTCTAAGGCTTAAATCGTTCCAATAATCTTGGGTTTCGTTCCATTCTAATTCGCTCCAATGATCCTCATTTACTACTGGATAATCCTTCATTCTTTTTTCAATATCCAGAGCTTCTAGATGTTCTCTGGTATTATGTTTAACCGCTATCATTTCCCACCAACCACAAGCCCAATGTCCAAACCTTAAAATTTTAACATTGAGTGATTCCTCACCATCTAACTCATTCATAGCTGATATAAAATTAGAGCGTTCAAGTGTATCTGAGTCTCTATTCTGTGTTAACAAACAACGCCACTCGCCAAACTCTGTTTCCCCCATGTAGTTGTCTAGACTATCCCAACCGCTTGGGTTTTTAATTATGTCGTTTACTAATTCCATTTTATTTACTCCTATTTTATTATTAGTATCAAGGTTGTAATTAACCTTATTGAGCCTACCAACTTAGCTGATAGGCTCTAAAGATTAATTATATATCCCTTCTAACATTAGTATATTTAACTTGTAAAACTAAATGTTCTAATTGGGTTTCTAAATAATCACACTGGTCATCTACATCATAAAAATCTTCCCTTGTTCTTCCCCAATTACTGTTTAAGGTTATATCTTCAAGTATAAGTTTTATGTTACTTAATCGGTCTTTAAAACTTATGTTGTTGTCTGTGTCTTCCAGCTCGCCTTGTCTGATAGCGTCTTGGAAGGCTTCTTGTGAGTTTCTGAATGTTTCCATTGTTAACTCCTAAAAAAATTAATAAATAAAGATTAACTATTTTTAGTGTCCTATTGCTTCTAAATCTTTTATTACTTTTTGCAGTTGGTTAATTCTTCTTCGGTTATTTTTTAAAACATTTATATCATTACTTAATGCTTCTTCTAATTCGTAAACTTCTTCTTCCATACCGTCTTTTGGTTTATCTCGGTGGGCGTGTTCAAGTAATATTTCATATTTAGTTGGCATTTTGTTAGCTCCTAAAAAAATTAATAGATACAACTTAGCTGGAACAATACACGCTTTTTTTAATATGTCAACCCTAAAATGAAAATAAATAAAAATAAATTACAGCTTCCTGGAATAGCACCATGATTAATTCATGATCATTATAAAAGCAAAAAAAATAGATACGCCCCAAAGAAGAAGGAAGCACTCACAATAAACTTACAGCTAACTAATGCTCAACTTTTAATTCTTGGTGGACCTGTTGGTGGACTGATGGTTGACAGCCGGTTGACTGTTGGTGGACTGTTGGTTGAATCGTGGTAAATAATATATTGAAGTCGATGGGGGTAAATTTTGTTTTTGTCCTACTACGTTACCCACTCACATTTTTCTAATAAAACTTTTGGTCAACTTGAGTTTCCTCAAAGTATTCCTCGCATTGATAGAGAAACTCTGCCAATTCTTCCTCTGGATCAATCAGACGGATTACTACATCCATTCCACCGCCTTCCCATTGGATATTATTCTGCATCTAAACTCACCCTAAGCTAACTAAAGCCCCCTAAGTAGGAGGCAATAGTCAACTAACAGCTAATAAGTCCTAAGTTTAACAGGCTTCTGTTTAGGTTTTTTCTTCCTTACTTTAGGCTTGGGCTTAGGATTAGGATAACCTTTTAGTTTTGGCATGGTTTATAGTCCTTTATGATTACGGATTTCTCCCTTGTTGGAATCATAAGGAAAACGAGTAGAAACTTTTCGTACTCCCTTATTTTTTACTGTCATCGGACTTGTATCTCGTGGCGATGGCACAGGATTACGTCTCCCAAGACTCGAATTGAAGTCCTGGGAAGCGGTATTTCCTCTGATTTTCTTTGCATCTCTCATTCTTGTGCTCCTTCTTTTTGTTAGGAATTATTCTAGTTCGGTACTGCTTATCTTCCCGAAACATTTTGTTTACTACTTGTGATTCAATCTCATACTTGCCTTTCTTGTATATAATTCTCATTATACTTTTCTGCCATTTAAAGGAACGCATCCCATATTGAGGTTTTTAGGTAGTGACTCCTTTGGTATTTCTTTTATTTTCTGTATACATTTTTTCTCACTGTCGAAAAATTCCATAATCTCTACTTCTATAACATGAGGTTCTGGAGTTAAAGCTAACTTAACAAATAAAAGTAGCCACATTATTTTCTGATAACCTTTTTATAAGTTTGCATTCTTTCTATTAGGATTATGAAATATAGATGTTTTTTCGTTCAATTCTTCTAACATAGGAAACTCTTGATCTGGATGTAGTTTAACAGCCCTAGCTAATAGAACTTCTTCCGTCTCCACTATATCTTCGTCTGGTATGCAACAATCCACAGGACATACTTCTTGACACGCTTCCTCACCATGAAATCCTACACATTCAGTACACAGCTCTGGATCTATGTAGTAGTAATCCAACCCCTCATTTTCTCCGTCATCTATTGCTTCGTTAGGGCATTCAGGTTCACAGACGGCACAGTTAATACATTCATCAGTTATTATTGTTGCCATTCCTAATTCTCTACCTTTCTATCTAACAATTCTTGTGGTAATGTCATACACCCACATTTTCTACACATTAAAACTTCATTTGGTACATCTAATATATATTCAACATCTATTGGAGAATCCATAAAATTAACATAATTATGAATACCTAATTGACATCTACGTTCTTGAAAGGATAAATTAAATATACTTTTACTCATATTTTAACCCACACGTGTTCGTCTTCTTGACTCACTTCAGCGGTATTCATAAATGATTTTATATTTTCTTCTAGTTCTTCTACTCTACGGTCATTATAGGCTATCACTTCATCAGCAGCCATTTGTTCTACCCAATAATTAACTCCCATAGCAAGGACATCTATTCTATCATCATACTGAAGGGACCCTTTATCTCTTGTAAGACGAGTCATTTGATAGAATAATTGTCTACGAGGTTCTTCTTTATTCTCCTCATAGTCTCTTTCAGCTTCAGTTAAACTTATAATCAACCTATGTTGATTCATTATAGGCTCTAATACATCTATAATTCGTGCTTCTTTCTGCTTAGAATGCTTGATTTCCTCTACATTACACTGGTGAAACTGGTTTAATACAGGTTTAAATAGCTCTGTATACATACCATCACCAAAATTAGCCTCAATTTCTATGGTATTTACCTTATGAGCTTGGGCTATTAGAGCTAATTTGCGTAATGTAGGCTTATCATAGCCACCTTTGAGTCCACCTATGGCTAATACAAAGATTTTACCGTTCAATATCTTAGTAATAACGTATCCTGTCTCGTCAGCACCTCTACCAGCAGGATCTATGTGCATCGCAGCACCCGTATACTCGTAGTAATCCGCAGAAACCTCGAAAGGTTTATAGAAATAGTCTCCTGATAGACCAACCGCAGGTAAATCCATGAGTTCATCTCTAGCCCATTGAATTCTGCCAGGAGCTTTTTCAGTATTTAAAGGGATTATAAGTAAATCCCTGAGTTTAAGTGGGTATCTCTGGTCATCTTCACCAGAAGTATCAAGCATAAACTGTAAGGCAAACCCTGATTTACCATAAGATGCTTCTCTTTCTACTAAATCTAGGTCATCGAACCTGAAGGGGTCTGTAGGCTCTCCTACGGTCTTTTCTAAAGTAGTGATGAATGGGGCTAGCTTAGCTCCATAAAACGTCTTTAAACGGCTCTCAGGCATCCTAGCGGGCCATATACGACACTTGTACCCTCTAGTCTGGAGATTAGTATAAAGACTCTCTTCAACTTGAGGTGTTCCTAAGTAGACTATGCGTCCAACTTTAGGCATAACTACAGCATCAAACTCTTTGACTACTTCTCCTAACTTATCTCTCATTACCTGAGTAAGAGCATTACTTAGAACTTCAACATCATCAGCAACAATAATATGAGCACGAGAACCTACAATTTGACCAGTGATACCAACAGACTTAACACTAGGAGCATGGGAAGCACGACTAGGGGCAACATCAAAAGCAACATTAGAGCTTCTCTGATCCTCTCTTGCCCTGAGATGTTGGAGGATAGGCATTTCATGAATGATTCTTTTAGTAAACGTAGAAAAGTCATCTGACCTCTGTTTAGATGCGGATACTACTAGGAACTTTAATTGAGGATCACATAGAAGTTTCCAGACAACAAATGCTGAAGTAATCCAAGACTTACCTACTCCTCTGAAAGCCTGAATAATAAGTCTTTTAGGTCCACTTTGAAGATAGTCCGCAATATCATATTGTATGGGAGTAGGATCAGGTAGAGCAAGATGCTTCCAAGCAAGATAGAGAAAATTACGGAAGTCATCTTTAATTAATTGGAGCTGACTTTTGTTTGTTTGTAGGTGTTTCGTCAAAAGGTAGCTCCTCTACTAGTGATTTTATATCCTCGTTATTAGTACCAAGGCACTCAATATTATTGTCTCTGAGAAATTGCCTTACTACATTGAGATGTGCAGGAGTGGCCTCACCTGACTTAATGTTTTCAGCCAGAGTTCTCGCAAGTAATCCATGAAGTTCTCCTAGATCGTTAACTGTACCGTGACTCATAATATTACCTCGTTGTTGAAAAGCGTTTACTTTTAGATCCACTTCTTCCAGAAGCTATACTCCGTTTTCTAGCAGAACTGCTTCTACGAATACCTAAACTTGTAGGTACACCACTACTAGAGGGAGCACTACGTTGAACTGGAGGTGTAGATTCTTTAGTTGATTGTTCAGCTTTTTTATTAGCTATAGCAGCCCTAATTTCAGGATTACTATAATTAGGTTGAATATTATGGAATCCCTTAGTTGGTTCTCCTCTAGCTTTAGCTAAAGCATCTTGTTTAGCAATACCTACAAAACACATTATTCATTCTCCATTCTCACAACTCCTTAAGAGATTATATTGTTTATGTAACCAAGCATCAGATACCTTATAGTGGTGCTCGTCTATCTTGGTTATCGTCATATCACTAGGAATTATGATTGCTCTTTCTGTCGTGCAGTTTACTAAAAAGAAGGGTAATACGAGAAGCATCCCCATCTGCAATAGCTTTATCAAATTGTTCCTTGTTTTGAATACGTTCACGTTCTGGTTTTCCTTTAAGATACCATAGGGCTATCTGAAAGATAGCCTTTAGTAAACCTATGATACCCATATTATTTACGTTTAACTCTATCCATACCTAATTTCCAAGTAATACCACCTGTCATGCCGACTAATGCCCAAGCTTCAGGAGTAAACATATGATACCCCATCATTTGACATATACACATCATAACACCCATAAGCATCATAAAATATGTTTTATATCCTGGCATAAAACCGTCAATAAAGTTCATAATAGGTTTAATAAGTGATTCCATTAGCTGTTCCTATCCATTAAATGTGCGTTAGTAATAAGAGATAATGGTGTATAACCACATCCCTTGTATTTACCTTGTTCAATCATGTCTTTATTATAACCCATAACTACATGATCATTTGAGACTCCCATAAGAAAACCACAAGTTTCATATACAGCTTTTTTTGCATTAAGATTATCTACAGTTACTTCTTCACTATCATCATAAGGATCAAACCATTCGATAATTACAAGTCGATGTAGATTATCTTTATTTGTCAGTAAATCTATAACTAATTGATTTCTTGTTTTTCTCACTTAGATAATCCTAACCAAGCAATTACAGTTCCTGTGATAGATAACATAAAAAGCCAAAGTCGATTAGAAGTAGCTTGAGCTGTTTTCATGTTTCTAACATCACCTACTAAACCATTCATCTTAGATTCTCCTCGAAGAATAAGTTCGTGTTCTTCAACGTCATGTTTAGTTGTTGATATATCCTTGTGTATTAATAGTACGTCTGTGTGCATAGCATTGAGTTTTTCAAGTACGTCTTTTTCAGGCACAAGCTACTCCTTAAAATATTTGTCAAGCATTTGCAAACACTCATCATACTTAGAAACCTCACACATTTCTTTGCAGACCGTTTCCATATGGTCAGGATGCTCTGCAACTCCAACGGAGTTAGTGATTAAGTTTTCCACGTTCATCCTATGCTTTTCAATCTGCCCTGTGTAATAAGCTCTTAAAGCATTTAGTAATTGTTCTCTCATCTAGTTACTCCTTCTTATTTACCTTAAAATTAATTCAGTTAAATTTTTTCGACTCCCCAAATTACCATTTACAAAAGTGTTAAACGATATAGAAATTCTATCTTTAGTAGCCTGTTTATTTGGATGCACCATATGATTTAACCACGATGGAAATAAAACAAGTTCATTGGCAATAGAAGGGAAAAAACAACTAGAAGAATTAAATGGATTAAAACTTTCCTGTTCAATTTTTATCATTTCTTTTACTTTAACATTCGGATCAACAAACGTAATTTTGTCATCTTCTTCAGTTGATATATAAAAAACCCCACTTACAATACTATTCGGATGTGAATGTTCGTGATGAAACTCGCCCCGCTTGGTTATATTTAACCACGATTGAGTGATATAGAAGTCTAACTCCTCTTTAGGGTTCATAATTTCCTTAACATATCTGTTAAGTTGTTCTTCACAAAACTGTTTTAATTCCTTTAATTTGCCGTTAAAGATGTCAGAATTGTTTGACATCGAATTACTAACATTACTGTGCATCCCTTCTTGAATAATTTCTCCAATTTCTTTTTCTTCTTTAGGAGATATACTTGTATCTCTCTTGATAATATATACAGGACAAGGAAATACAACGTGAATTGTAGGGTCTATAATCTTTCTCCCCAAGGTAATTTTTCGCCAGCATCTAATGATTTTGTAGGTACTTTTAATTCTGCTATCTCCGCTTTTAATTTATCTTCAGGAGATTCCCATTTCGCCTTCAACCATTCAATTACTTTTGCTTCTGTCAAATCTTTATATTCAATAAATTTAGCTGAGTTATCATCACGCACAAGAGATACAACACCGTGATCTCCCACAGCATATATACCATCCTGTAAAAGAGCATACCAATGGATTGCTGTAACTGTTTCATCAGGTAAATTCTTTTCTAATTCTACAATTTTAATATTCATTTAATTATTTTTTTCTTTTAATTAATTAGTTAATTATACCGTACACTTTAAAGTAAAACGGATTCCTTGACTATTCCCGTTTGCGTTAGAATGAACTCTAAATGTTATTCGATCATTCGCTGCAAAAGTTGTTACTGAAAGAGCAGGGCCAGGAGAAGTTCCCATAGCAGAAGAACCGAATGATGGTTTAGTAGAATAAATGGTTGTTCCATTTTTTAATATATCCACTTCAGTATATCCTGGGCCAGAAAAAGTATCACAATACCCTGCTGCCCCTACAAATGTACCTGATCGTGCCATTACCATTTCGCCATAAGTACCTACAGTGGCGTTTTCTTTTGTCATATGGGTAGCATCTGCATCAAATCCAGCAGTAAAATGAAGATCGTAAACTATAGTTCCTGAACCTGCAGCTTCAAACGCAGGGGGTGATCCTGCACCAGTAGATGTTAATACCTGACCATCCGTTCCCGGCCCCAGCGCAACGGGGTCACCAGAGGCATCCCAAGAAATTATCTGACCATCTGTACCACCAGCCATTTTCGCTAAAGTAACTGCATTATCAGCGATATGAGCTTCATCTATACTTCCTGCTGCATAGTGTTCACTATCAATAGCGTCATCAGCTATATTAGAACCATCAACAGCATCTGCTCCAACTGGAGTTGCTGTAATAATACCAGAACCTCTACCAAGATTTTTACCAACTATTCCACTCATAGTTTATATTCCTTCTAAATTTATAATGTTTGTTCTAAATAGCTAACACAAACATCAATATCTGATGAACTCGCAGTAATGATAGATAAATGATCGGCTGCTTCCATTACAAATTTACTTGTATGTTCAAAGGTTTCTTTGGCTCCTAGAGCTTGATCGAAATAAATATAAGTATCTGCTCCAGATCCTCCGTCATCAATTAATAATTTGAATGTTTCCGCTGCATTTGCTGTTTCACATATAGTTACACTTAGAACAGTACAAGTTTTACCTGTTCCAACTGTCAGCAAAGCTTGTACTGAAGAAGCATCGCCTCTGAATGTTGCTAATTTTAAAACTTCGCTTGCCATAATTTTCTCCTAGAATCCTAAGACTAATGCTTTACCTGTACTTGTAGTATATGAAGTCCACGTTCCATCAATTACAGGGCTGGTTAATGTTTTATTTGTTAATGTATCTGTAGTTGCTTTACCTACCAATGTATCTGTAGCAGCAGGCAAGGTGATTGTTACAGTAGTCGTAGAAGCAGGACCAATTACTCTAACATAGTTTGTACCGTTATCTGAATTTTCATAAAAATCTACATATCCTGCACTTGAATCAGCATTTTTTAAACTAGCACCTGTATTAATGACAGGTGTAGTTAAAGTTTTATTAGTTAGTGTATCTGTAGTAGCTGTACCTACTAATGTATCATTAGCATCTGGAAAGGTAAAGGTTCTAGTCGTACTAGTTGATATTCCAGAACATTGGAATTGAGCTTTTTTAGTTGTATCTCCATTATCTTGGAGTGTAAAGTTATCATCATCTAGAGTAGATATAGTAGCAGATTCAAGAGTATCTATTTGTCCCTGAATACCTGAAGTCACACCATTAAGATAACCAAACTCAGTATTAGTTACAGTTCCATCATGGATCTTAGTAGCAGCTATAGCAGCACTACCATGAACATCAGCATTAACTATAACTCCTGAAGCTATTGCTACTACACCACCATTACTAATAGTTATATCTCCAGATACTGCTACATTATCAAAATCAGTACCATCAGCAACTAAGATATGAGTATTAGTAGCAGCATAAGAATCATCAAATAAAGCTATTTTAGCTCCAGTAACAGCATCACTAGCTAAGAGTGTCGTAGTAATTTGTCCTGCTGCAATATGAGCAGTATCTATACTTCCATCAGTATAATGTTCCGAATCTATGGCATCATCAGCTATTTTTGTTGCATTGATAGCATCCGCAGCTATCATGGCAGTCTCTACTGCTCCACTAGCTATAGTCAAAGCTCCAGCAGAATTGATAGTTGCATCTCCTGAGAGAGCTACACCAGCATAATCTGTACCGTCAGCTACCAAGATATAACCTGATGTTGCTACAGCAGCATCATCTAGTAACGTAAGCTCATCTAGAGCCTCCTGAGCCATGTAAAATGCTTGTTTACTATCAAGGTCTAAGTCAGATTCAGACAAGTTAGAACCATCTACATAGTCTACTAAGCGTGTATCTTGGCTTGAAGTTCTTTTGATTAAAACTATTTGATCTGCCGTAATATCAGCAGGAGAAGTTATTGTAATCAGGCTGTCATTGTTCCAAGTAAAGGATGCTGACGATCCATCTACTGTAGAAGCTACATGAGTTCTGCTGATAAATGGAAATGTTACAGCAAACTCTTGTGTATCTCCTGAAGCAACATATCTTACACTTGAATTAGCCATTCTTTATTGTCCTTGTGGTTGTTGTTGTCCTAAGTTAAACTGGTTAAATCCTGTAGGTACATCTTCTGTTTTACGTCTTATATCATTACGTTTAATATCAAAAGCTCCTTGTAAAACTCTACGATGTTTAACCATAGTTAATTTAGAAGCTTTACGTTTATTACTAGAAATCATATTTTCTAAGACATCTCTTTGCATACCTTCAGGTAACTTAAGAAAAGATTTAGTTGTAACAAATTTATTAAGAGCTTTATTCATGTCAGTCCAAGTATCAATAAAATAGCCTTTTTCTTCATCTGTAAGTAATACACCATTAATTCTATTAACACTAGAAGGTTGTCTTGCAGTAGATTCTAAACGAGCTAAAGCGTTAATAAGAGGACTTTTTGAAGGAGTTAAAGGAGCACTAGGATTAAATACAGATTGTGCTAAGTTCATAAGAACTTGTACTGGTTGTCTATCAATTTCATAGTTAGTGCCAGGATATAGAGTTACTTCTCCTGCTAAATTCTTAACAGCTCTTTTTTCTCCATAACCAGGAGTTACTCTTCGTACTCCTTCTTCAAATACAATACCTATTTCTTTAACTACATCTTCAAGAGTTTTAAGTTCAGTCCTCTGCATCTTATCTAACTTCTCAGGCTCTAAACCTTGTGTAATATTACGTCTCATACTAGAGTAAAAACCAGTAGTCATAGCAGTTACTGGGTTAAATACTGTACCTACCTTCTCACCAGCTCGTTGAAACTTACCTAATACACTTCCTTCACCAGAAAACAGACTCAGCATTTCAGAGAAACTTTGTAGATAGTGACGGTCAGTCATAAGCCTAACCATACCTACAGTTCCAGCTTCTAATACTTCAAGGTATTTTTCATGTATAGCTCCTGATTCATCACCTTCTTCAGCTTGTCCTGCTAAATTCATTGCAGCTTTACCCATTACAGCTAAGTTAGCAGAAGCTCCCATAATGACACCTATAGGATCAAACCTATCATATTTATGCCATTTACCATTCAACTGAAAGCTATACCAATGTGCTCCACCCATATCTGCTTCTAGGGTTTTTCTTAAGTTAGGATCAACTGGAGGAGCACCTGTAAAGTTACCAGACATAGCTAAACCCACAGTAGAAACCCACATCATACGAGATGTACCAACTTTAGCTTCAGCCAGTTCTTTAGCAGCTTGTCCCATGTCTCCTTTTAATTCTGCTTGTAATCCTCTATTGAGCTTTCTTAATAAAGGAGTGCGTTCCCATGCAAAATTTAAAAGGTTAGCAGGAGTTTGGAAGAAGGGAAGAAATACTCTCATAATTCCTGTAGGGTCCGCTTCAAGTATTCCCTTTAAACGTAGTCCCATACCAGGAACTACTTTATCAGGAGCACCATTAACACCTTTAATAACATGGCTGGCGAGGGGATTTGTGAATGTATTCTTAGCAGAGAAACCTTTAGCTCCTTCTACAATATCATCATGTGCAGATACGTCTTTCATAATTTCATTAAAACGATTTTTAATCTGTACTTTATCTCCTACTCTTGCTCCATCTACAGCTACTTCATTTACTGCTTTACGATATGCTAAAGCTCTTGTTTCAGCTCTATAGTTGATAGTTTTAAATACTTCATCAGCAGCTAGTAAGGTACGTCCAGGAAAATTAACTACACTACCAAACATATTGATCATGTGGCCTAAATTACCACCTATTTTTAAACCTTCAGCTGATAAGGTTCTATCATGAGGTCTAATAAAGTCTTGTTTAATAGCTCCTGTAGGTTCCATTTTCCAAGCTTGTCCCATTAGAGACCATAAATCACTTAAAGAAGTTATAGAGTTCCAATAAGATTTAGCTAATTCAGCTGCTTCTTGACCTGTAACTGTACCACCTTTACGCAAAAAGCCAGCATAAGCTCTTTCTACAACACTAGTAATAATAGCTGTACTATTACCTAATAAGTTTACTTCAAAAGTTTTAACACTAGAAAGAAGACCATTAATATAGATTTCTAACATAGCATCTCTGCCACGAGCCTTTGTACTTTTATTTGCAGCTTTAGCTCTACTTATAAGTTGTCTTCTTGTAGCTCTTGCTTGGTCAGCTAATTCTCCTCTTTTAGCTTCTTTAACGGCTCTAGCTTTAAATTGTTCAGGAGTTTCACCTTTTATTTTAGGAATTTTTCTAGTCTGTTTCGCTCCACCAGGAAATTGAGCTGTAATCTTAATCTCATCTGCACGTTTAGAATTAGCAAACCATCCAGCTTGTTTTATAGACAGTTCAGGATCGTTATAGAGAACTGAATGTCTTAAGGCTGTCTTGATATTAGTTAGATTTTCTACCTCACCTACGAGCTTCTGATGGCTTCTGAGAAGGTCTGAGGAGGCTTTAGAAAGTTCACCACCACTAGCTAACATATCATAAGCTAGTTTAGTATGTTCTAAACCTTCTTTAAATAGATCATCCTTACCACCCATAGCAAACAATTCAAAAGCATCTTCAGCTTTTCTCAAAGCAGCAGCACCCATAGCTCTAGCTACACCTACGAATCTGATAGCTCCTCGTACATTACCAGCTTGTTCTTCAATAATACGAGCCATTTCTCTTTGTGGAATCTCTAGTAATTCAGCAGCTCCAGCTTCAGTATCAAAACTTTCTGTTAATACTCTACCTTTAAGAAGAGGTTTAATGTCCATCTTTTCACTAAGAAACTGCATGACATGACGAATATCTTCACGGGTCTTAAGTTTTAGAAAGTTCATAGATTCAATAATCTTTAAATCTGTTTTACCTACTTCACCCGTTTCAGCCCACCTTTGGATAATTCCTTTAGCTTCTTTTTGTTTTTCAGGAGATAGTTTTTCCCAAGGTCTTACATAGTCATTCTGAGCTTTATCGTAGTTATCTTTAGCTGCTCCTTCTATACTAGGAGTGTCCTGTCCAAATCTCTTAAATCCTTCTGGTGTTATTTTATATGTGGGACCACCATCACCTACATCTACACCTTTAGACTTAAGGATACCATCAGTATAATTTTCAGCTTCTTTTTGAGCTATGTCTTCTACTTCTTTAATAGGAATACCATCAAGCTCTACAACTTCACCTTTGACTCTTTTAACAGCATAACCAGCTCCTTTAAACAATCCTGTAACTATAGCTCCAGCTATCATACCTGTGGCTGCACTTTTAAGTCTAGCTACACCTTCTGTATCTGAATCATCTTGTGCTAGTAAAGCTTTTACAGCTGCTCCTGCACTAGAATCTTGAGCAATAGCTCCTGATACTAAAAGAAAGTTAGCAGCATTAGGGTCTTTAGGATCAAAAGCAGTAACATCAGCTACAGCTCCAGCAGCAGTACCTATAAGAAAATCTACTGCCATTTTAGCTTTTTTAGTTTTACCTACTAAACCAGCAGCTCTAACACCCCAACCTACAGCTCCAACAGCAGGAATAAAAGCAGGAAGAAACTGTCCAAAACCTTGTGCTAGACCTTCAGCTGTAGTTTGAGGTTTAGGTAGATGAAAAGCATCATCTTCTAGTAGTCTAAAAGTCTGACCTATTTCTTCTACACCTTTAGCTGCACCTATGGCTGCGTGTTTAGCAAAATTTAAAGTATTACCTACGATACCTGAGTCATCATCATTAGCAACCTTAGCTGTCTCTTTGTCAGCTACAGGAGCCATTCGTTCTCTAAAGACATCTGTTTGTTGATCTTTTAAATATTCCTCAGAAGCTTCATACTCTTTACGATTATTTTGATTGGTAGCAAAATTAGCATCAAATTCTTCTTCAGAGAAATTAAAGTCTACCATTAAATATATTGTCCTTTTTTCATTCTTTGTGTGTGGCTATCCTTATGTCCTCTATGTACTCTATCAGTAGGTAATTGATGAATTTTCATTTGTGAATCTTGTGGGTGTATTCTCAACGATGTAAAACCTGGAGCAGAAGTACGCAATTCCATTTTATAGCCTTCTAGCTCTTGCTTTAAGGCTTTCATTTTTTGACGATACTCGAAGTCTGCTTTGAAATACCCCTTTTCTTTTTTACCTTTTGTAATTTCTCCTTGAGATAACCCTCGGTACTCAGGAAATTCCCGAAGAAAATCTTCGTTTATTTTGTCATAGTGTTTTCTATACTTATCAGCACCCTTCTTTTTTCCTGTAGTCAAAGCAACCATTATTCTAATCCTTCTAAAATATTATCAATGTGTGCAATAATATCTTCTTTATTCCCTGCCCCAGATATAGTATGGATAGCTAAAACAGCATCCAGAACCCTTCTAGGGGTCTGCATGAGCCATTTGCTAGGCTTATTAGATTTTTCATTTGCGTGCATTAAATGATATAGGGCTTGATCCCAACCTGTTTTATCTTTAAACATGGGTGTTGTGCCTTTATTCTGACCTGCTGCTATGCCTTTCCATGCTTTAGGAAATTTAGTTCTCCATTCTGTGCCTAACTGAAAATTTATCGAAGTAAGTGTTGATTCTAACGTATCGCTATCTGCCCTATCCCCTAGAGGTTTCATTTGTTTCTGAGCTGCACTTCTCGCTTTTCCCACATCTTCTTTAAACCATTTATCAGCCTGTGCTTCTCTTTGTTTTATCGGTGCACTTTTCCACCACTCTTTCTCTTTTTCGTTTAAAATATGCCCATATCCAGCACCATCAGGATCAACACCACTACCAACATCAGCAACCGCCTCTGTACGTGTAGCTTCTCTTGTTTTAAGGAAACTTTTATACTGCTCTAAGTTTGCATCTTCCTCTCTTTTTGGAAAACTTTCTCCTGATTCAGTTTGTCTAAGATATTCTTCATCTAAGCCAGGGACAGTAGATTTCTTTCCAAAATCCATATCCTCTACTTTTTGTTGTGGTTGCTGCATACTAGGCAAAGCAATTTGTTCACCAATCTGTAAAGTTGCTTCCCTACCAGCAGTTTTCGGATTTAAACGCTTTAGTTCTTCTAGGGGTATATTATACAGCTCAGCAAGACTACTTAGACTCTCTCCCTTTGATAAAGAGTGTTTTGGTAATCTATTCCAAACTTCTTGTGGAATCACATCAGTAGGTTGATTTTCAGCATCAAAATATCTCTTGTAATCAATAGGTTCCCATAACCCTTTACCTACTAC
>Ga0208180_1001338_pt1 | contig 15258 bp, 10 predicted proteins | sample MalvireepMed_s16_FD_184241 | JGI IMG/M metagenome (GOLD analysis project Ga0208180, IMG submission 184241) | Marine viral communities from the Global Malaspina Expedition - Malaspina viral metaG DeepMed_s16 (SPAdes) (version 2) | ecosystem: Environmental > Aquatic > Marine > Oceanic | place...
CGGTCAACTGCTGATAATTCATGGTAGTACTGCTTGTTTCTTTGACGAGAAGAGCGTACCACTTTTAGCAGTTGGCCTCCTCTTCTACACCTTTCCATGAATGTCGCACTTATTATCTGAAATCGGGGGCAACGTAAAATCGTCCACCTGATAAGTCGATTTAATCCATCCTGCTGATTTAGGAACACTTGCAAAGAGAGGTGAAGTTCCAAACAGCGCTGTGAAGGAAAAAATGGTTAGAGTGATTGCAAAAAGTTTAAGCAAATTAGCCTCCGCTGCGTTGTGACAGCAACAAATCCAAGCACGTTCGGGACGCGATGAGTGATTCAATTGGCGACATACCATACGGATAGACTTCTTGCTCAATCACTATCCATTGAGCTCCACCATTTTCAATCGCACTATGATAAATTGTCTCCCAGTTAATACCATCTTTACCTATAATCGGGCTTGCATTGTTATTAGGACTTTTGAAATGCGTTGTACTGGAACGGGCAGGATAACGTTTAAAGAACGCGGCAGGATCTTGTCCGGCTTCGAGTGTCCAACCAACATCTTGTTGTAAAATAACCTTCCCAGAAGTGCGACTAGCTATATGATCAAAGTATGTGGCATTTTGATAAGGCTTCCACTCATCTGCATGATTGTGATAACCAATACACATTTCAAACGCTTCAAGCTTCTCAGCAAGCTCATTGAGGTCTTCGATGAATTTTATAATTCGATAGGGACAGGATGCCTTTTCATCCCAAGGGATGATTAGCTTTTTTACACCCAACGCTCTATAGAACTCAATAGTTTCCAGATTAAAGGGATTTAACGCCTCAAACTTCACATGTGCACTGTCAGCCGAAAGATTCAATTCATCAAGATGTAACCTTAGTCCTTCAGGATTTTGACTGAACGGACCAAATTCGCCGGCGAACTCAACGCCTTCAAAGCCCGCCTTCGAAAGAGCACACAGTGTTTGCAGATAATTTCCTTGCAACTCCTCTTTCACTGACCAGAGCTGTGCGCTTATTCGAGGAATACTATGTGCCATATACTTTCTTAACTTCCATATTTCGAATCAAAGAGATTCAAGCTTCAAATCCACTGAGGATAGATCTGAGCTCTTGAAGCTTCGTTTTCAAGAGCGTTTTATTGCCGCGCGTTTCCAGATTTAGGCGAACTAACGGCTCTGTGTTGGAACATCTGACATTGAATCTCCAATCTTCAAAAGACATGCTCAATCCGTCTGTGCGATCTATTTCTTTGCATTCACCTTTATATAACCGTTCAATTTTACTAATAGCGGCTAGCGGCTCTTCAATCGTGAAGTTTTGTTCATCACAACAGGGGAACCGTTCTCTGTGTTCATGAATCAAGCCTGAAAGTGAACAGTTGGTTTCGCTCAATATGGCACCAATGATTAACCAGGGTAACGTACCATTATCACAGTACCGGAAACTTCGAAAATAGTGATGCGCACTGATTTCTCCACCATAGATGGCATTATTATCACGCATCGCTTGTTTAAAGAATGCGTGACCTGTCTGACTTATCTTTGCTTTTCCGTTCAGAGAAGTTAGCGTATCAACGGTATCCCACATCAAACGGGGCTCGTAAATCACCGCTTCCCGTGGTGACTGACGCAGTAGAAACGCAGCGAGGATTGAGACAACATAATATCCCTCTACGTAACTCCCCTTTTCATCAAAAAAGAAACACCTGTCAAAATCACCGTCCCATGCAATCCCAAAGCTAGCCCCATTTTCGACCACTGCTTTTCCTGTATCCTCACGGTTCTCCGGCAATAAGGGGTTTGGCACCCCATTAGGGAATGTGCCGTCAGGTTCGCTGTTGATCACGATAAATTCAAACGGCAAGCTATCCCGCAATAGATCAATAATTGCGCCCGCGCCACCATTACCAGGATTGGCGACTACCTTCATTGATGATAATTGGGTTGATTTTATCTGAGAGAGAAGAAACGATTTATAGGTCTGACGAAGGCTTTCTTCTTTGTCCGGAACACCGGAGATATCGTCGGAATCTAATTCTATCGAATCCGTTCGACGGGCTATCTCTTCAATCGTAGCGCTGCTAAGCGGAACGCAGTCTTTTCCTACTATTTTTAGTCCGTTGTATTGTGCAGGGTTATGACTGGCAGTAATCATTATTCCGGCGTCCGCGTTTAGATGGAAGTTAGCGAAATAGACTTCTTCGGTACCGCACTCACCAATAAATGTGGATATCGCACCTTCTTCTTTACACGCGCGGAAAATGGCTTCTGCCAGAGACCGGCCGGATAACCTAATATCATGGCCAACAACAACAGATTTAGCGCCAAGTATCTGAATGGTCGCGCGCGCAATTCTGTATGCAATGCTAGGATTTAATTCATCGGGCACTACGCCCCTAACGTCATACGTCTTAAAACAGCTTTCCAATGGTAAACTCCAAATTTTAAAGTGTTCGGGCTAAACGTTCCCAAGCTCCGCCCGCTCCTGCTAATTTTCCGGTTGATACGAAAACCAGTTAAAATTCCACCCGCCTTGTGTGGCTTTCACTCCTAAATCGTAGCTACCAGCTGAAAAGTACACAGATACATAGACCGTTTGCCAGTTCTGCCAGCCTCCAGTTGCAGGCACATTTACCGTAGCAAAGACTTCACTTCCTCCCGCTCTTTCAAGGGCAAGCTGACCTCCTGTAGGGCTGGCCACTCGAAATGCGAGCGTGTAGTAACCTGACTGACTGACACTGATCGCGTTGTATGTCATCCAATCATTGGTATCAATTGATCCCACACTACTGCCACCTGATTCATCAGTTGTACTACCAACAATTACACCACTCATATTGTCGAAGTCCTCAGCCTGAACATACTGCGCCTGAGCCGGTGGGGTGTTTGGAAACTGATAACCTTGCCAGCCCGGCATCTCATTTAATACAAGCACCCTTGAATCCCAATAAGTTTGCTGGATCTTAGCGTTAGAATTATTTTCAAAAGTCAACTCGGACCAAGGCATAAAAAACGTCCACTGAGGTTGCTGTGCAAGCAGAGCAGCCGACGGCAAGTCATCACACTCGCTGATGCCAATTGGTTTCCCGTTTACTTTATTCAAGAGTGCGTTGTACTTCGCAGTTGTATATCCTGTGCCGTCGCTCCAGTACATGTCCATGGTCAACACATCCCAGTATTGAGCACCGGGATCATAACTATTGAGGTCTGAACTCAAACTACTGAAATCCTGCAGATTCCACGCCCACACAATATTTGTTAAACCTTTCTCATACGTAAAGTAATCATGAGTAATCTGATATAGTCTCGCGGATCCGTTGGGACCAGCGCGCCCTCCCCACCAAAACATTCCCTGGTTCATTTCATGAAGCGGGCGAAACAAAATTTCTACACCAGCATCTTTCATTTGTTGGAGGTAGTAAGCCACATCATCCATCATGGACTTCCACTGACTGTTGATCGGCGTACCGTCGGTTATAAGTTGGTTCCATTCCCAATCAGACATACTGCTAAGCACGCCGTTGGAGTCCCATTGGCAGGGTGTTTGTTTAGCTGGGTTACATGCATGCCACATCAGATGGATAAATGCCCCGTTGTTCCACTCTGTAATGACTTGATTTGTCATAGTCTGACGGTTAGCAACTTCATTTGGCTCAAATTGAAAATCCGAGCTATAGAGACCTGGCCATTGACCAGTGATTGATTGCAGTTGTCGACTATATAAATTGGGGTCGGAATTGGGTTGCCGATTGTGCATCCCACCTATAGTTTGGCTGCCCTTAATGTTATTTAAAAAATCCAGGGTTTCTTGAGCTTGCGAACCGCCGCACACGAAAGACGTCAAAAGCAAACCAAAAAGCATTCTTGTTAACCTATACATAATTAGATCCTTATGTTACCGGTTTCAAATTTGACCCAGCCTGATAGGACTGGGTCGAGGACTTTTACTGAGGAGAGTAAATTACATTATCCAACTGAAATACCGTCCCTTTTTGATTAGGTCCATAGGCAGGAAACAGCACTAGAGGAGAAGTCACAGAGTCAAGTTGCAAGCTATTTCCATCATTCGGCCTGCTGGTGAGAGCATCAATACTGAATGTATAGCGCTGCCAGATACCGACAGTCGGGGCCGTGCCTTCTAAGCTTTCATTAAGAGGAACATCGCCGGTACCACATGGCCAACCGCAGTCAATTTTCATGAACCATTTTCCATCAATACCCTCCGGCTCATTAACTATAAGCAGGTCAAAAGAGAGAGTTCCGTTTGCATAATCACTGAAATCCATTGGTACTGCGGAGGCAAGTTCGCTCACAACTTCTACAGATTCATAAGTGTGTTGCAGTACGTTTCCGTAGCTCTCATCTTCCGCAGCCACAACCTCTTCCGTAATCAATCCGTCTGATTTTTCAGGTAATTTCCATTCAGTGGTAGCTTCATCAAATATCACTCTGTCTACTACCGGCTGCTGTTCGCCCTGGGTATATTTGATATTATCAATTCGAAAAACCGAGCCTGCCTGGTTACTCCCCCACTGAGGGAAAATCACAAGAGGAGAATCAACAGCCGACAAGATTAGCGGCGTGCCACCATTTGGTAGAGCGGCTAGTTCGTCTACCAGAAACTCGTAGTGTTGCCATTCACCTACTACGGGCTTTGAGCCCATAGTTCCGCTATCTATTGCTACATCGCCTGTACCGCATGGCCAGCCACAGTCGATTTTCATAAACCAATTGCCATCTATACCTTCAGGTTCTGCCACAACTTTTAGGTCAAATGACAAAGTTCCGCCGCGATATGCTGAGAGGTCAGTTTTGCTACTACCTTTAAACTCACTTACTGTTTCGTTTCCTGAGTAGGTATGTTCAATAACATTTCCGTACGTTTCATCATCCTCTACAACAGACTCACTTATCGCACTGTTTGAGTCTGGTAAACGCCACTCTCCTAACTCGTCCTCAAATATAACTAGCGGTTCAACAGGCTCCTCACCGCTTACAGGAACTTCATATACCGCTTTATTTCCTTCAGTCCAGCCCGGCATTTCATCCAGTTTTACCACATTGTCTGCCAGATAAAGGTTTCTAATTGCGCCTTTTGTATTGTGTTGAAATGTAAGTTCTGCCCAGCTCATTACAAATGTCCATAAAGGTTGCTCCTCAAGTAATGCAGCTGTCGGTAATGTCTGAACTTCTCCCAACGCAATAGGTTTTCCGTTAGCTTTGTTAACTAGCGCATTATATTTTTCCTGAGTCAATCCGGTTCCATCTGTGCCGTAATAATCTAAACTCAAAATATCCCAGTAGCTTTCGCCTGGATCGTAAGTGGTTAAATCTTCTTCCAGGGTTGCGAAATCCTGTAAATTCCAGACGAACGTCAGATTAGTCAGGCTCTTTTCATTCACTAAATAATCGTGAGTCATTCTGTACAGTTCCGGAGTAAAATGCTCTTCACCATCAGTCTTAGATGACCACCAGAAAATGTTCTGATTCATTTCATGGAATGGTCTGAAAAACACTCTTACACCTTCTTTATTCAAGTAATCAAGATATTCAGCGTATCCATCAAGGCGTGCTTTCCAGATTTGATTTAGCTCACCTCCCTCCGTCAGCAGGGATTCCCACTCTTCTGAAGTCATCTCGTAGTGCATACCCTCTTCATTCCATCCGCATACTTCTTCGGTAGTTGGAGGGCAAACATGGAGCATCAAATTAACCAGCATACCTTGCTTGAAGCGCTTTTCAGCTTCGTAGATCATTGTCCATCGGTTATCGACGTCATCCTGCGAGAAAAGAAAATCACCACTCCAAAGCCCAGGCCATACACCTGTTGTCTTAGCGATTTCTTGTGTCCATCTATCAGGATCACTGTTTGGCTCACGATTATGAACACCCACAACTGTTTTTGTACCTTGGATCTGATACAAATAATCCAGCATAACCGGTTCCAGTAGCCGTTTATCCTGCTCTGGTTCACTTCCTTGCTCGGTTGGCTCTGGTGTATATGTTTCTGTGATCTCTTCATCACTACATCCTGCGATGAGAGCAGACATCAAAACGGAAGTTAATAAAAAACTCTTTTTATTCATTACGTTACCCTAGACTTTCATTGTATTAAGGAGCTTCAGCGAGAGGCTTTAGCACGACTTTTCATCAACAATAGCCAATCACGTAACCCGTTACAAATAAAATTTAACATTTTTGTAAACATCCGCCGCTAATGTGAATTAATCTAAATTATCCTTATTTATCAATTAGATAATGTCATAAAAAGAAGCCTACAACACAGCTTTAAATAACTATTTATTCTAAAAAAACAATAATAGATAACAAAAATTTTCTAAAATGATTCTTTTTTTACAAGTTTTTAATTGATTAATGGTACAAATACCCTAGAATGAGCAAAATATTAACAAATCAGACCCGGTTACGCCCAATATTTGTAACCGGTTCCAGAGAACACAAAAAAGCCACATATAAGAGAGTTAGGTATGGAACTTAGAAAAACATTGGTAGCATCGAGTGTTGCTGCGTGCTTGCTTCAGATGACACATACTCCAGTTTATGCGCAAGAAGACGGTGTATCTACTGCAGATCGCGAGCAAAACGTTACTGAAGTAATTGAAATAAAGGGGATCAGGGGCTCTGCTGTACGTTCAGTATTCGACAAACGTCAGGCAGACTCAATTATTGAATCCATTTCTGCAGAAGACATCGGTAGGCTCCCGGATATTACTATTGCCGACTCACTTCAGAGAGTTACAGGTATACAAATTAATCGTTCAGCTGGAGAAGGTGCGCAGGTAAATATTCGTGGCTTATCGCAAGTTACGACATTACTTAATGGTGAACAGTTCATTTCCGCGGGCTCTATCACGGGCCTGCAGCCTGATTTTAATGACATACCAGCGGAGCTTCTCGGCGGAGTAGAAGTATATAAATCTGCTGAGTCTAGCCTTATGAACGGCGGTATTTCGGGCACGATTAACTTAAAGAGCCGACGCCCTCTCTCTCTTGACGAAGGTTGGACCTTTGTAGGTTCTGCAGAAGGCTCGGATGGTAATTACACCGACGAAACAGGGAAAAAGTTTACTGCTTTTGCGGGTTACAATGGCGATGACTTCGGTGCCATTATCACGGCGACAAAATCAGATGCCACACTAGCGAACTATCGCTATGGTATGTTCAGTGATTGGGTCTATAGAGGTTACCATCAGGATGTCGATGGTGACGGCAATCAAGATGTACTGTTTGGAAACATTGATTACGGCATTACCAATAAAACCGCAGTGCGAGATCGTCAAGGTACATCAGCAAGTTTTCAATATTACGTGAATGATAACATTGAGCTGGTGGGCGATATCTTCTATACGGAGATGGAAAATGATGATTTGGCTAATGGTCTTGTTGTAGACAATGCATGGCAAAGATATGGTGGTTACGTAAACCCCATTGACTACGAAAATCGGGGGCAAGGGGTAGTAGCTGAAGGCCATGAAGGAGAAGATTTTTATACAACATCCTACTTTGATTTGATTGCCCCGAGAGTATTGTCTAAGGGTGAAGCTATACATAGCGAACGTGACTCACTTAACTTAAACTTGCAGGCAAACCTTAATCTGTCCGAACGCCTTACTGCTTCCGTTCGGTATGTGCACGGTAAGGCCACGAGTAAGACAACAAACAATTATGCCGACGCGTATGTAACTAGCGGGGCACAGCAGAATCTTTATCGAAGAGTAAATGGGGAAGAAGTGGTTGTAAACCCAGGTGGTTACGGGCCTGAAGATGCGGTGGTTAACGTTGATATGCGCGGTGACTTTCCGACTTTTACCTTCCCATCAGGTTTTGGAACAAGTATAGATCAGTACGCTCTTGTATCCACCTTTTCAGAGAACAACCGTGATGATGAAGCTGAACTGGACGCATTTCGCGTGGATGGTCGCTACGACTTTATTGATTCGGTAGGACCATTTGAAACGTTCTCGCTAGAATTCGGCGCTCGCATTGCCAATCGTAAGGTTACGTCGACCAACTACGATCTGGTAGCGCCATTTACCCGCGCTCTAAATGATAATAGTGGCGATGTTCTAACTTCATACGCTAAGTGGAAAGATGCTGGTATTGCCATTGATGCAGGATCAGGTGACACTATTGGACATTACATTGGATACAGCGAACTGCAGGAAATGGGATATATCTCAGAAGTTTCCGATTTTGGCCCTGCAAGTAACGGTAGCTCTTTCTTCTTTATCAACCCGAGCGTAATGTCTAATGCTCGCGCATTCCAAGATTCGATTTATCCTGGAAATATCCGCGCAACAAATTGGTTTAATTCCTACATAGTAGAAGAAGATACCCAAACCTATTACCTCCAGGCTAATGTGAGCGGTGAGGCGTTTGTACCTTATGAAGCAAACGTGGGCGTGCAAATTGTAGATAGCAGCATGGACGTTACTGGATATGATGCAGGTAACACCTCTTATCTTGACGTCGATGGTGTTAGATACAATGCAATTGCTGGCGCTCCAGGTCCGCTAGTGGGTACCAATGTCACCTCCAAGGACCGAACTGAAGTATTGCCACGCATCAACGTATCGTTTGACCTAATGGACGACCTCAAGCTGCGCCTCTCATATACAGAAAACCTGACGCAACTTGATGCAAACCTGCTCGGTGCAGGTTCCCGAATAACGTTTACCCCTTATGGCGACGAAGAACTCAAAGGTGTATTTCAGGCGCAACAAGTAGACCAAACGGGTAATCCACAGCTCAACCCATGGCGTTCCACTAACTATGACTTGAGCCTTGAGTGGTACTTCAATGACCAGGGAATTTTAAGCCTTGGGCTATACAGGCTGGAAATCGACAGCTTCCCGAATACCGTTCGCACTACCGTAGAAGGTATTGCTGACTCTGATGGTGTAGTACGTAATGACGGCATCCCGTATTCATATCCTGAAAATGGCGATAGTGGTGAACTCCAGGGTTATGAGATTGGTTACCAACAAGCTTATGACTTTCTGCCAGGACTATTGTCTGGGCTAGGCTCAACCATTAACTACACCTGGACAGATGGTGAAGGCGGTGCGCAGGACTTCTATGGAAAATCCATGATCATGCCTGATAATTCAGAGCACCAAATGAACGCGATCCTTTGGTACCAGAAAGGTGCTTTCCAAGCGAGAATCGCATATAACTATCGCAGTGAGCGATATAATGGTACGCCTGGTCTCGACGGACATTTTGCCGCATACATGACGTCACCGACAGAATATGTTGATGCCTCTATTAACTATGAGATCAACGAGAATGTTGAAGTCTATCTCCAAGGTCAAAATATCACTGAAGAGTATGAAAGTACGTACATGCAGTGGGAAGATGTAAAAGTAAATCAAAATGTATTTGAAGCACGATACACCCTAGGGATCCGCGCAAGCTTTTAGTTCTCATTTATCTACAAGCCCGGTCTGATGCCGGGCTTTTACTTTATTCGGAATAGAAAAAATTCATGTACAAAGTATACTTACTCACTACCTTATTACTCATTACTGGCTGTTCAGCAATCCAACCCAACCCTGACTTAAGTTCCCGTGTCAGCGACATCTCCTACGAAGATACTGCGATACAGTTTCAACCGATGACAATGGATGTGAAGGTTGTGGCAGATTGGAGCGACCCATTCGTTTCAAGTGATATAAAAGTCGACCTTTCTATCACCACTCCAGAAGGCAATACAAAAACGCTTCCTGGCTATTTTGTTGAAGGGAAAAGTAACTCAGCATCTACCTGGCGTTTTATCTACACACCCTCGTCCAGGGGCTCTTACCAATTTACTGCTTTGGTGAGCGATGACGAAAATATGCCGTATAGGTCTCAGAGCGCAACCATACAAGTCTTACCTGGCGAGGGTAAAGGCTTCTTGCACACCTACGACATGTGGTCACTACAATACGATAATGGAGAGAGGTTTAGGGGTATTGGGGAGAATTTTGGATGGGAGGCCAGAGATGAGGATGACTCGAAATATTTTAAGGATCTTAACGAAAACCCGCGTTTTAATTACGACCAGATGCTACCGAAGCTCTCTGAACAGGGTGCAAATATTATCAGAACCTGGATGATATATTGGAACTTACCCATCGACTGGCAGCAAACTCATAACGCTTTACGATATGAGGATTCATCAGTTCGATTCAACCCCAGTGGAGTTGAACGTATGGACGAATTGGTCGAACTAGCCAAAATGCACGATATAAAGCTAATTCTGTCTTTAGACAGCCATGCCGGTTTCATTGGCAATGGGTGGTCTAGAAACAGCTACAATAGTGAAAATGGCGGCCCAGCCGATTCAGTACTCGAATTCTTTACAAACGAAAAATCGAAAAGCAGGTATAAAGATAAACTCAGGTTTATGGTAGCGAAATATAGCTATGCGCCCCAGATAGCTGCGTGGGAATTTTTTAATGAAATAGATAACGTTATGTATGAGGGAGAAAAGCAGTTAATTCCAGACGTAGTGATAACGTCCTGGCATGACGAAATGGCAAAATATTTAGCGTCGATCGACCCGCATGACCATATTATCACTACAAGTATTTCTCATCGCGAAGTAAATGGATTATTCGATATTGATGAGTTAGATCTGGCGCAGTCTCATTTGTACAAGGTAACCAAAGAGATACCGGAAGTAATAAACAGCTTTAACAAGGAATACAATAAACCCTATTTCGTTGGTGAATTTAGTGCGGAATGGGATTGGAGTCAGGACTTCAATAACATCCCTGAAATGGAATCAGATTTCGTCGACGGTTTATACCTGGGGCTATTCTCGCCAACGCCTATTTTACCTTTAAGTTGGTGGTGGGAGTATTTCGATGAAAAAGGCACAACAGATATCTTTTCTACTGTCAAAGCGCTGAACAACAGGATACTTTCGGACGGAGGAGCGATCGAAACGGCGAGCGTATCAAACGTAAATTCGGCGTTGATGACTCTTGGGGTGGAGACTTCGCAGAATATATACGTGTATGTCACCAACCCTCAAGACAGTGAAGAAAAGTATCGGCTACACGGTGATATTCCGCTTAATACACCTCAAGATATCTTGGATGCAAATAATGGAAAGACAGTTAATCTTGATGCTAGAAATTATTTCACTATAGGACCTGAAGAACGCCACGTACTCATTTTTAGAAAGTAGCTTAAGGAATTGATATCTAAAAATATCCCCTCAACGATAATCTCCGCGGTGAGGGGATATTTGAAAGTTCGTCGATGGCTGATGCTATTGGCTTCTCCCCTAAATTTTGCTGAGAAGTGAATCTCTTTTAGCTACAGCAGTATCACGCTGGACGTTACTTTCTCTTTTCACTGACCCAAATCGTAATCGTTCCTTCAACAACAATATTACCTTGTAAGTCATAGGCTTTTACTGCCACCGGAAAATCTCCTGGTTTCCAAGCTCCATTTGGGAACTCTGCGACACACCTTATATCCGTGTCAGCTTTTGCCGGATACTTGACCTCCATCCCCTTTGGTATCCAACGTAAATTTTTAGGGATAGATGCCTCACACATAAACCCCATTGCCATCTCAAGGCCGTTACAAATCGCTATAACATGCACCGTGCCAATGTGATTTTGCAATAATTTTCGCTTCTTGATCATCACTTCACAATGGTCAGGTCTAAGTTCTGTAAGCACAGGGGATATTGTTGAGAAATACGGCGCTCTTCGCGCTGAATACCAGCTAAAAAGCTTTCTACCAGATGGAAACTTTAGGAACTTTTTATATATTTTCAGTAAATAGTTGTCGGTCATACGTGTCTCTATTTATGACATGCAAATTTTAACTTTCACTACTTTGTTACTGCTTGATAATTTTTGAATTTTTAAAATTAATCTGCTGTGGTCAACAAAATTACCCCAGATAATACGTTACCAATATGATTTTGCACCTTCTTGTAGTTTTTTTGTCGGAAGGTAACCGATTTCAGGTCGGTTTCAAGGATATCCACACTCACCGTGCCGGTAAGCTTTACCTTAAAACGAAACATCCAGGTAAGTAGCTTACTGCGAAGCCACGCTGGGTAGGTGTTTGCTTTCATCGCAAACTGACGTAACGGATTTGATGCTGCCATAATTTGCTCTCGCCACCTGGTTTGACCAGTTAGCCTAAGGCGAGGCGCAGGGAAAGGCAAGCTTTTCTACTTTGAAAACACGGTCTGTGTTGTCAGGATCTCACACCTAACAGTTGCTGAAGCGCATCGGTGTGAGGTTTATAGTGTTTCCAGCGACCAACCGAACGCGCGTTAATCGCTTCTCTCACCTGCACTTTGCTGGCCGTAGACACCGGCGTTTTATTGGTCTCCACCTGCACGCACTGGGGCTCCCAGTCCATCCCGCAGAATTGAATGAGCTGCTTGACTTCCGCTTCAGGACTAGCAACAAGAGCTTCATAAGATTGCAAACGAATTGCTTCTGGGTGATGTGCAGACCATAGCGTCATTAACTCTTCGAATCGCTGATAAAAACAACCGATGTTAAATATAAGACGAATTAACGCTATTTGCTATCCTCTGTGACAGCTGGCTTTAAGGCTTGTTTCATGCGATTTAGGTTCAAAAGCAGGAAGCAATTACGAAGTAAGTGTAGTCAAGATAAGAAAATAGGCTGATCATTGGGACTGAAAAATTGTCTCGATATGTGCAACATGATGCCTCAACACATGAGTGTTCAAGCTATATTGGTGGTGAGGCTGTTAAGCGCCAAAGTCAAAATCACGCTGAATGACGAAATCATCAAGTCGCGTTAGTTGCATAGACTCATTTAGTGGTGGCGCTCTGCATGAGTTGGCGGTAATCGGTTAGTCTTGTTTATCCAAATGCGTCAATATCTTTTGGATAATTGCAGCCTCTGTAATGCATGCGATTATTTTAACATTCGTCTTTTTGCACGCTTCGCATACAGTAATATCGATATTGAACACTCGCTTCAACCTCTGCGCCCACGACATGCTAGGGGCATGGTATGGTTGCTCAGGGTCTTTTAGTTGCTCGGCTAAGCGAGGACTTTTCTTTCCACGTTGGGAAGCGGTGACTCGCGCTCTTACATTACTGTTAGGAGCAAACACGCCATAAAAACGAGTAAGGTTGAGTCTAGGCGGTGGAACCAGTGCAGCGAGCTTACTTATGAAGTCAAATGGTGAAAAGAAAACATGTGTAGTGCCGTCTTTGTAAGGCGTCTTGAGTTCGTATCTGATATTGCCTGTGGCGGTTAAGCTTAATCGGTTTTCGCTGACTGCTGGCCTTGCAATATATCTGCAAAGGCGCTCTAGTTTTTGTGCTTGATGCGTATCGGCGAACACTCCAGCATGTAAACTAAACCCGTCTATTTGTGCCAATTGGCCATAGGTATCTTCATCTTGTGCAGGCAAAGTTTGCAGTGTAAATACTTTCTTGCCAATATCTTTCCCAACAGCAATACGATAGTTCACTGAGGCTGCTTGCAAGTGCAACATTCCATCTTCGTCTTCTAGAGGTAAATCCAAAAAAGCACTGTTTGCATCTCGCTCAATTAAACCTGCTCTTTCCAAGTATGCGGCTATCCTATGACTGATGACATGAACAAGATGCTCCATGTCAGCATGACTAGGCGCTTTAACCCGACTGAACTTTACTTTCGCATCTTCTTGGGTGATAACGCCTTCTAAAAAGAGCATATGAAAATGAATATTGAGATTGAGTGCACTTCCAAATCGCTGAATGTAAGTCACGGCACCTGTGTTAGCTTGCTTTTTTAGATAGCCTGCTCGTTGAATAACATCTGTCGCAATAGCGCGATGAATGATTTGCATGACTTTGCTGAGCTCTTTTGGATACCGAGCGAGTAATAAACGCAGTGGGATGGGTAAACTCAACACCCACTGTCTAACAGGATAGCCACTTAAAACGTCATCTACCAACAATTTTGCGCTCTCAGCCATACGTCTTGCCCCGCAACTTGGGCAAAAGCCACGTTTTTTGCAACTAAAAGCGACCAGCTTCTCATGCTTGCAGTCATCGCATACTACGCGCAAAAATCCGTGTTCAAGGCGACCGCACTTAAGAAATTCTTCAAACTCTTTTTCTACGTGCTTTGGCAGCGACTTCCCTTGATGTGAAAGCTGCTCCAGAAATTCAGGATAGTGACGTTCGACTAATTGATACAGCATTGTCTGCTCTGGCCGATGTCGTTTATATGTATGAGAGTGAGCTTCTAGCAATGGTGTCCTTACCAAATTTTGGCACATCAGTGTGCAGGCGATCTTCGTGTTAGTCTACTGACCTTGGAGATGGAAGCTCATTGTAAAGGTCCGTTCTACGTACATTTGAGCCGTACAGTATGAAACTTATTTGTACCGTAATTCGCGCCTAGTCATAAGTCATTGCAATAAAAGTATGATTGATTTATACATCATCGGATTAGTCTTATTCCTGAAAATAAAGGATTAGCGTTTGCAAAAGTATGATAGTTTTTTGTGAATCAACATTTTTTAATCGATGGCTGCAAATGATTAATCTTAAGATGCGCGGAGCATTCTTTAACAGTAATTTAATACAATAACTTACTGTTAAGTAACACACTTAAATTGTAAGTTTGGCGCAAGCCATTTCCACCCTTCTGTCATTTGTCACATGTTTCGAACAGAGTCCGTGCATATCGATAGCCCCTGCGCTCTACAAATTTTTCATTTAAGACGATGCAGTGAACTAACAAGCATATGGAGGAAACAAATAAAGCAAGGAAGCCCATATAGTTAATTGTATGGGGAGAACCAAATATTGTAAAAATATACAAAAACAATCCATTTGATGTTAGTGAAATCGACGAAATTACCAAGCCCGCTTTTTTTATCGAAACGATGTTCCGAGCAAAACCATAAGCCACATTGTCGTTGTAAACTTGGCTGTATTTTTTTCTATCCCTTGTGTGCTCACGCATGTAATTACCCGCGCTTCTAATTTTTTCATAAAGCTCTTCGCTTTCAACCTGAGCGTATAGATCTTCTGGAAGATCCAACCCACCGCATTTTTTGCGTATTTCGGTGAATCCGAACGGTCATTTCGGTTTTATCCGATCACTTTTTCTTCTTCTTTTTCGTCCTTGCCAGTTTTACCTTAAGTGATCGGATTGGTCTAGTTTTCTCATCGATTCGCCAGCCAGTTCAATTCGATGGCTGTTGTGCAGTAAACGGTCGAGTAATGCATCTGCCAC